>Ga0208512_100006_pt1 | contig 103319 bp, 66 predicted proteins | sample LakWasMet40_LOW7_2_FD_183880 | JGI IMG/M metagenome (GOLD analysis project Ga0208512, IMG submission 183880) | Freshwater sediment methanotrophic microbial communities from Lake Washington under simulated oxygen tension - Sediment Metagenome... | ecosystem: Environmental > Aquatic > Freshwater >...
AAATCGTGGAGTTGATCGTGCCGGTCACCGTCGGCGTGCCGGAAATCACGCCCGTGGAGGTATTCACCGACAAACCGGTCGGCAATCCCGTCGCACTGAAACTCGTCGGGCTGTTCGAGGCCGTGATCGTGTAGGAAGCTGCCGTGCCAGCCGTGGCGGAGGCCGTCGTAGCTGAAGAGATCACCGGAGCAGAAGTCGTCCAGGTAAAGGTGCCGCTGCTGGTGAATGTATGAATGGTATAGCCACCAGAGCTGGTGATCGTGCCGCCAGTGCCGACCTGCGAGCCCGAGTATCGGATGATGACAACGCCTTTGGCTCCGGCGCTGCCGGCATTGTTGATGGAACCGCCACCACCACCACCGCCAAAATTAGCGAGAGGGACAGTGGCGTCGGTGAAGCCGTCGGCTCCAGTGCCCGCATTGGTGCCGCCTGCAGCTTGACCAGCATCGTCGTAACCGCCGCCGCCGCCGCTGCCATAGACCTTTGAGGTTCCGCTAATGCTATCAGCGAGTCCTTCGCCGCCGACGCCGGCAAAGCTACCACCAAGACCATTGCCACCTACTGCGGTTGCGCCACCGCCACCACCGCCGGAGTAATAAGTGAATCCCGTAGAACTGCCGTTGCCACCAGCATAACCCTGACCAGCCGTGCCGGCTGCTCCGCTAGTCGGGCCGGCGCCGCGGCCTCCGCCGCCTGAACCACCACTTGTTTGGTCTGCGACTGTATAGTAGGCTCCATGACCTCCACCGACCGAGGTGACACCGTTGAAAGAGGAGTCAGAACCATTAGTGGCAACGGCTCCGCCATTTCCAACGACAACAGCGTAAGTAGTCGAAGTCAGGGTTACGCCGGTGAACTTTTACGCCACCGCCGCCACCACCACCCGAACCGTAGATGGTTCCGCCACCGCCACCGCCACCGGCCACGATAAGGTAATCGACGTTAGTGGCGGAGCCAACGATCGGAAGCAGACCCAAAGCCAAGGCAAGGCCGGCTAGGCGCGTGGCGAAAGACAGGTAAGACGTGGTATTTTTCATGGGGAGGATTTTTCTTCGAGTTGCTCGAGCCGCTGGCGTAATAAGGCGTTTTCGTTCTGCAGCTGCTTGAATTGTTTTTCCTGGGCGATGGCGTGGAGTGTCAGTTCCTCGACCTTCTGGAGGAGCCTGGCTTGCATCTCACCTAGGCTGACCCCTCCGGCGGCAACCTCCGCAGCCGAGGGAATGCCCGGCAGGTGTTTCTCGGCTTGGATGTGCGCCTCCACCTCGGCGAGGGAGGGCAGACGGTAATCTTTTTCGAAGACGAAGTCCGCCCAGCCGGTCTCGACGATGATCTCCTTGGCCCGGATCGTCCCGTTGACGGCCAGCGGATAGGTCGGGTTCGTCGTGCCGATGCCGACATTGCCATAGATGAGGGCCGTGCCGGTATAAGTAGGGGTCACGTTCACGGTCGCGGCGGAAATTGTCCAAGTCAGCGTCACCCCGCTGCTCGTGCCGCCGCTATTGGTGGCGTAGATGGTGGAGGGAATGGTGCCTGTTACTGTCGGGGTGCCGGAGATTACGCCGGTGGAGGTATTAATCGACAGGCCAGTCGGCAGCCCGGTCGCGCTAAAACTCGTCGGACTGTTCGTCGCCGTGATCGTGTAATTGGAAATCGTCGTGCCGGCCGCTCCGGAGGCCGTCGTCGACGACGTGACAACCGGCGGGGGGTTGTTGAGCGTGAACGTGCCGTTGCTGGTAAAGGTATGGATCGTGCTGCCACCCGCACTGGTCACGCTGCCGCCGGTGGCGCGTTGCGTTCCGGAATAACGCACAACTACGACGCCGGCCGCACCCGGGGAGGAGGGATACGACGTATTGATCGATCCCCCGCCACCGCCGCCCGTATTGGCCGTGGGGGTTGTGGCTGCGGCGGAATTGGAGCCACCGGCACCGGCCCCTGTGCCCCCTGCGCTCCCGCCATATCCACCGCCACCGCCGCCACCACCGTAAAGGATCGTCGATCCGGAAATTGAGCTGGAGAAGCCGGAGCCACCCGCTCCACCAATGGTGGTGGAGGTGGGAGATGCGCCGGCACTCGCCTGGCCGCCACCGCCACCACCGGCATAACCGTTGCCCGCGCCACCATTGGAGCCTTGCCCGCTAGTGCCGGCGCCACCTGTTGCAATATTGTTGTCACCACCACCTGAACCGCCACTGCCAGCTGCATTGTTGCCGTAAGAACCACGCCCTCCGCCCACGGCCACTTGGGAATTGAACGAGGAATTGGAGCCACTGGTTGGAAAGGTGGTTCCGTCATTGGAAGCCTTGCTGCCTCCAGCCCCCACCACCACAGAATATCCCACTCCAAGTGATACTGTTGAGGAGGCATTGTAAATCACCCCGCCACCTCCACCACCGCCACCGGCATATCCGCTGCCCCCGGCCCCACCACCGCCGCCTGCGACAATCAGCACTTCAACCGTGTCTGCGAAGCCCAAGGAGGTGGACACTCCCAGAGCCAGTATCAGTCCGACCCGACGGAGCGAGGCCTGCATATTCTTAAGTGGATTAGTCATGGTGTAATGGAATGAAAGTTCTGCTTTTTGTCGGTCTGTGAACACCGGGGCGGCACGTCACTAATCCTGCCCCTAAGCGCGATCCCCTCTTGGAGAGCAGGTATGCAAGATACCGCCTCAGAATAACTGGCTACCTCGCTTGACCCACCGCCACTGCCGGTGCCGCCACCGTCCCAGCAGCCACCCTTAGCCATGTCTGGAGCCCCGATCTTATCGGCAAAGCCCATGACTGCGATCGCACTTAAAGTGATTAGAAAACCGATCTGCCTGGATGAAGCGGACAGGCTGCTTGGTCGTTTTTTCATGGTAGCCTTACTCCTTCAATACGCTCATGCGCTGGTGAATTTCCCGTGACAGACGTTCGTTGCCCGCGGTGAAAGAACCCCACTCTGAATTACCGCCCGAAAGCCGACCGGATCATTGCCGGGGTAACAACGGGGTTGCATGCGCCGTAAGTGAAGCCGCGGAAAGTTCCGGAAGAAAAGCGCACTGAATCCCCAAATTTTGGGGTTCCGTGCGCTTCCCGCACCGAAGGTCCGTGCCGAAAATGCATCATGCGCCCCCGCTGCATTATTCACGTCACTCTCCCGTTTCTCGCTCAGGGAAATCACCCTAGCAGCCTAAAAAAAGGTGTTCCGCAAGGTCGGCGCCGTTTCACCCACCGGATTGGCTTCAACTCGCACACCTCGCGCGTTCTTTAATGGAAGTCACCCTACGGCATCCGGAACGGATAGCGGCAGCCCGGATGGCGATCATCAACCATGATCGGATCAAGGCGGAGCTGCTGCATTTCTATTGTTCGACGCACTGGGGCTTCGATGTGGTCTCAACCGAAACCAACGGAAGAGACGGACTGGCCGCGGTGGGACGCACCAAGCCGGATCTGGTCCTTCTCTCGTTGACACTTCCCGACCTGGACGCCGTGGAGGCGATCCGGCAGGTGCGAACCATAGCGCCCGCAGTCAAGATCATCGGTCAGACCGTCCGGTGCACCGACTACCTGCTGCATAAATTGAACGGCAGTGAATATCACGGCCTGATTCTAGACACGGAGGAGAACCTCGCCTCGCTCGGCCAGGCCATCGAACGCGTGCGCGAAGGCATCCGCGCGATTTCGCCCCGCATCGTGCAAGAACAGATGGCCTTGCGCAACGCGCCGGCCTCCTTCCCCAAGCTGCTTTCGAGGCGGGAGGAGCAAGTGCTGATCTGCATCGCCCATGCGTTGTCCGATGACGAGATCGGCCTTCAGCTTGGTTTCTCCTTCACGACCGCCCTGTCCCATCGGAAAAAAATCATGCGCAAGCTGAGCATCCACAGCACCCCCAAGCTCATCCGCTATTGCGCCGACCACGGATTCGATTCCGTGCCGCCTCCCTGCACCAACCCCGGGAACAAGTCATGAAATCTCCTCTTCCTTCCGTCTCCCACCACTGGTGGATCGGCGCGGTGATATTCCTCGCCGCAGGCCTGTGGGTGTCCGTCAACGCGCAGGACACAACATCCCCTGGCCCCCAACCGGACGGCCCGTTCCGAGAAGAGACTGTCGGACCCATCCAGCTACGTGATGTCAGTCTGGACCAGGTGCTGGAAATGTTTGAACGCATGTCCGGCCGGACCCTGCTGAAGCCGCAGAATCTGCCGGCTGTGATCATCAACCTCAACCTGGAGAAGCCGGTCGCCAAAGCGGAAGCCATGCGGGCATTGGAGACGGTGCTGCAGCTGAACGGCATCGGCCTGACGCCGCTGGGCGAGACCTTCCTCAAGGTCACTCCACTCAATCTCGTGAAATCCGAGGCCCCGGAACTGATCGAGGGTTCGACCCTCGGCCTACCGCCGAGTGGCCGGATCGCGAGCAAGGTGTTTCAGCTGCAGTTTCTGCAGGTGAACGAACTCGTCCCACAACTTGCTACGCTGCTCAACCCCGCAGGCGGCAGCCCGCCCGTCATTTTCGAAAAGACGAATGCAGCACTCGTGACCGACTCCATCAGCAACCTGCAGCGCATAGAGACCCTGGTCGCCCAGCTCGACCAGCCGGCCCTCGCGGGCATGGAACCACGCTTCTACCCGCTGCATTTCGCCAAGGCGAGCGACGTGGTAAACAAGATCCGCGCCACCTTCACCGGTGTGCTGCAGAACAAACTGGGCACCGCCACCGTGCTCAACGCCGACGACCGGACAAACCAGGTGCTCGTGGTCACAGATCCGCGACAATATGCCTTCTTCGATTCGCTCATCGCCAAGCTGGACCTGAAATCCGAACCCAACACCCGCAACGAGGTGATCCGGTTGAAATCGGCGACGTCGAAAGATGTCGCCACCATCCTGAGCCAGCTCGTGACCGGCCAGAGCGCCGCAGCCCGGAGCAATGGTGGGGATGTAATCCGCCCGGCTCCTCACCTGCCCGCTCCTACTTCCACCGGCGTGGAACCCAGGTCACCGGTTCCGGAGCCGGCGCCTGACCGGCTCCTGCCGGGGCTCGCAGTAGAAAGCTCCGCGCAATTCAGTCCCTTCCTGACCATCCTGCCCGACGAGCGAAGCAATTCGCTGATTGTGTCCGGCACGGTTGACGACCTCCGGCTGATCCGGGATTTCGTGGAGAAAATCGATATCCTGCTCGCCCAAGTCAGAATTGAAGTGGTGATCGCCGAAGTCACGCTCAGCAACGCTTCCGCCACCGGCATCAGCGAACTGGGCCTCAGCGTGGTGGGGGACAAACTGGTCGGCCTCTCCGCCTCGTTGCCCGGCCTCTCCGCCTCGGACGGTGTCATCACGCGACCCGACGGAACCAACTCTGTCACGGGCCGGTGGGACCTCGCTGGCGCCATCACCCTGGCCTCCACGCCCCGCAAAACCAATGCGAACATCCTGTCCGTGCCGACCATCATCACCACCCACAACCGGGAGGGCAAAATCTTCGTCGGCGAATCCCGCCCCATGATCAGCAGTTATCTTAATGATGCGGGCGGCAACAGCACCGGCTCCGCCGGCTACCGGTCGACCGTGAGTTCAAAGGACATCGGCATCCAAATGTCGGTCAAGCCGCTGATCGGTGCCGATGGCTCAGTGCAACTCGAAATCAAGCAGGAGGTGAACGATATCCTCGGAGAAATCACCATCGACGGCAACCCGCAGCCGCGGATCGGTCGGCGCAGCACGGAATCCTTTGTGAGCGCGCGCACTGGTGAAATCATTGTCTTGGGCGGATTGCAGCGCAGCTCGGTGACAGGCAACACGAGCCGGCTCGGCCCGGTCCCGATCATCGGCGACCTGCTCGGCGCACGCTCCAAGGAGAAGACCCGCACCGATCTCGTCTTTTTCCTGCGGCCCACGATCATCGATGTCAGTGAGGAAATAGTGGCGCCGGCACTGGAACAATTGAAAGGACTGCCCAAAGCCCAACGCGCTGAATTGTCTGGGTTCGCCAAGCCGACAGCCAACTCCCCAAAGCCTTAGGCCTTACCCGGCCGTCTGCTTGCGCTGCGCCCGCCGCGCCCGGATCTGGTCCGCGACCTGTTCCAGCCGTTGGGATTCGGTAGCACTGTGCGAAACCGCGCGTGCGAGCGGAGCGCCATTTGCCGGGGCCGCAGCCAGTGCAGTTCCGGGTCGCAGAGGGATACCGCCGCCGGTCGTCCGCGTATCCTTGAGCGCGAGACGGATTGTCCTGCCCGATCGGTCAGCCAACACCAACCCACCTGCCGGGTCGTAGGCCTGCACCCGAAGCTCGCCGCCACCGGACATCCCCGCCCAAAAAGCCTTTTTGGTTTCAAGGTTATAAAGGCTGAAATACTCAATGCCATTTTCGACCGACCGTCCCCGGAATTCATACTGCGGCGGGATTACTGATGCCACCGCCTTGGGGGGGTCATAGGTCACAAACGGGTTCTTTTCCAGAAGAGAAGCCCAGCGCTCTCCAGAGCACAATCCTGTCGCCAGACAAGCGATTAAAAACAATGCTCCTGCGGCACAAGTGCGTGTTCGTTTTTCCATCCAAACTGAATCCAACCATGGCGGAACCAGAAGGCAAACTCCGGAAATGCCAAAATTTGGGGTGACAGTGTGAAAGCACCTATGGTTGCAGCGGCTCACTCATTCTTTGTGCAGTTGGCATTCAAAGGGCGCTCATCTAAATCCAATGAAAATACTTAGGTTTACTTAAATATCCTGAGCCTACTGCGGCTTTAATCTCAGGATTATTCTGGAGTTACGCCCAACGGATGATACCGGGGCGGTTCGCCGTTGCCTCTCAAGGCAGGAAATGCGATCAGTTCGTGGCGGCTCGGCAATCTCCGTCCACCGCGACACCCTCCCATGGAAGACATCTACTTCTACCACAGCTTCGGGTTGGACAAGACGACCGACCACGGGCTGAAGACACTCGATTCGATCTTCCGCCATGGCATCCTGCTGACTGCCGAGCTGCAGCGATTCCCCAAGACCAGGAGCCTGGCCGAGGGAGTGATCGTGCAAAAACGCGCGTGTTTCACCGCGATTCCTGCGCGGGTATTCGCGGAATTCTCGAAGGGCTTCGGTCCGTTCGCCCTCGAATTCGAGGGTCAGGCCTTGCGCGAATTCGGCATGTTGCCCGTGGTCTATACGGCGGGCTGGATGCCGGGCGGTAAATTGTTGGACCCGGCTGGCGCACTGCTCGCGCGGCAATGGCTGGAATCCTATTTCGTGATGGCCGAACTCGTGAAGGTCGAGAAGCAAGGGAACGCGGAGGAGAAGGCGGTGGCGGAGAAAATCTTGAAGGCTGCGGGCCGGGAGAAGCTCGCGCCGGAGGAACTCCAATTCTCTCTCGAAGCCCTGATGAACCTCGCCTACCCGACCGACGAGTATAGCACCGGGGAATTCGGCTACTTCAAGGAGCGCGAATGGCGGATCGTGCCGAATTTGGCGCTTGAGGGGGGAACATGGCCGTATCCCGCGCCGGACGCGGGCCAGACCCAGGAACTCCGCGAGCTGGACGCCGAATTTTTCAACCACGTCATCGACGGCAAGCCGCAGGTCGAGCAGTGCGGGTTCCTGCGGGACCTCGCCGGCCACAACGTCGTGGAACGCGCCCGCCGGATTGTCGTTCCGGCCGATGCCGTCGACGCAGCCAAGAAACTTGCTAAAGCCCAAGGATACGATCCGGACCGGGTTGTGCCGGGAGACATGGCGGAATTCTCCCCGCCAGTCTGAAGTTCGGGAGTGACTCGCCGCCTGAGGCGGAATTGACTGCATGGATGTCCGGCCGCCGAGACCCCAAGACCACCCCGACGCTCGCTGGCTTGCGCGCTCTCCTCGCGGAATACAAAGCGGACCAGAACGTGCTGCGGGTCATGGCGACCCGGCGCACCTGGGTCAGCAAGGCGGTCGCACTGCTGGAATTTGACGGAACCATGCACGCCAACGCCCAGACCTCCGCGGACATCCTGAGCCGGCCGGGGTTCAGCAGCAATGCCTATGCCCAGGCCGAGGGCCGGATGCTGATGCTGGTGGAGCAAGGCGTCCACAAGCTCGAGCTCGGCGGCACGACAACGGCGGCGCCTGCACCGGCCTCCAAAGCGGTGTTTATCAGCCACACCGGCGCCGAAGCGGAGCTCGCGATCGCGTTGAAGGATTTGATCGACGTCGCCTTCCCCGGCGAAATCCGGGTGTTCGTCAGCAGCGACGAGCGCGACCTGCGCCCGGGCGACCGTTGGCTGCAGGAGATTGACGATGCGCTGGTGGACGCCGGGGCTCTGCTCGTGGTCTGCAGCCCGTTCGCGATCGGCCGCCCGTGGATCCATTTCGAGTCGGGCTGCGCATGGATCCGGCGCGTGCCAGTCATCCCAGTCTGCCACTCCGGACTGAAGAAGAGCGAACTCGCGCCTCCGCTGTCCTCGTTTCAAGGGCTGACCCTGGAGGATGCGAACTTTGCCCACCGGCTCGTCAAGGCGCTGGCCAGCCATTTCAACGGCCTCACGGTGCCGAATCTGGATTACGCCGCCTTGGACAACGCACTCCAGAAAGCGGCCGCAGCCCATGTGGCGGTGGCCCTGCCGAAGCCCGCGAAGAAGTTGGCGGCCGCGGAAGTGATGGACCCCGATGACCTCACTGGCGACGCCAAGAAGCTGCTCTTCGAGGTGTCGCTCGCAAAGGATGGCCGCTTGCTGCGGAACGAGGACCACGGCGGCTATTCCTTGACCGTCGAGCACAAGGAATTCGTGCCGGAGTCCCCGGAGCCGCGCATCAAGGCCAAATGGGAACGGGTGCTGCGCGAACTCACCGAGGCCGGCTTCCTCAACCCGGTCAGCGAAGCGATCTACGAAATCTCCGACGAGGGTTACCAGGCCGCAGAGGAGTGCGGCCTCATCCCGCCCTGACATGTTCAGCCGGCATCCAGAAATCCACGACTCCATGCTCGGCCGGTCCCAATCACCCGGCGCGGAGGACCTGATGCGCGACGCAATCCACGATGCGATCAAGGCCCTGTTGGAAGAAAGCTACCTCTACCGGAACCGGACGATCGACTTGGGGCCGATCGTGAAACTCGGCGATGCGACTCATCCCGCCGCGGCCCTGGAGGACGAGTTTAGCCACCGGCCATGGTCGCCCTTCAGCCGGAATCGCGGGTTCACCACGGGCGAACAGCAGATACTCAACAATGCCGGCGGCACGGACGCTATCGGCACGCCGCCAAGGGAAATGCACCTGACGTTCATCATCCCCACAGTGCGGACTTGGTGCGCGGCGTGCAAAAGCCACGAGCTGCATGACTCCATCCCCCATTTGGAGTTCAGCCCCTACCACCTCAACCGGCAGGAAATCCGGGATGTTCCGGGGAACCAGAAATTCCTTTTCAACTACCGCTGTCACCACTGCCGGGGCGAACTGCTTACGTTCATGGTGCGCCGGGAGAAGCTGAAGCTCCAGCTCGGTGGCCGGAGCCGGCCGTATTTTCCCGTAATACCCGCCGAAATTCCGAAGGCCGCGCATCCAATCTATGCCGACGCCGTGGCGGCGGCGGCCTGCCATGACCTTCCGGCGGCCTTCTATCATCTCCGCACCATGCTAGAGCACCACATGAAGGCGGCCTGCGGCATCCCGCTCGCGGAGCAACTGGTGGGCTCCGACCTGTGCGAGCGTTACAACAGCAAGGTTGACCGCGTGGTGGCCGAACGCGCGTCGCTCACCCGCGAGTTCGACCGGTGCAGCGAATTTCTCCACAATCGGACGGGCGGCTTGAGCGACTTTGAGGAAATCCGGCAGAAGATTTTTGCCCACTTCCGACTCATCAAGACCCTCGAATCTATCGGCCGCTAGAAGAGCTCAAAAAGGGTCATGCTGTTCTACGTCACCATAGCTGGCGATCGGACGGTAAGCTACCGCACCACAGACCAGTCCGTCCGGCCCGCCAAAGGCGGGTTGTGCCGCCAAAATCCAGGTTTCGCGCGGGAAAACGCTGCGATTCTTTCAAATATAATTGCCCCAAGTGACTGTCTTTCAGGTTATAGCATAAATCTGATGGATTTTATCGCCCCACGTTTTTGGGGCGATATCGGGCGACCTGCTCCCTCTGACGCGAAGATGGAAACCCCGGCCCGAACTACGGCGGCGGGGGCCTTGGTGCTATCATCGGCAGCGGCTGATTTTTTCAGACGCTCGGGGGGTCTCCCTCCGGGGATTATCCCGAACAAGCAGGTCTATGAAATCTAACGACAACTCCACAGGCATCACCACCGATCACGACAATACAATTCTTCCCATAGCCAAACCCAAACGCACCCATAAATCCTACGACCGGCAAGCCGCTAACTGGCTAGGCAACCGCGGCATCCCCGTCCCTGGCGAGGAATACAATCAGGTCCTCTGGCTTTCAGGTGACTCGATTGCCGCCCGGCTCCGCGAAAGTGGCGAGTGGGACATCTACTTTACTGTCGGCCTTGTGGCCGAACCGTATGATGGCGTCATAGTTCCTCCCAAAATCGAAACTACCCTGAGGCGCTACTTGCGTGAACAGGCGGTTGCCCTCAAGCGCGATTCGGAGAAATGGATACGGTGACGCGCCAGCACTGCGGGCGACTAGGTTCCGGGTGTTACACCGCAGCCTGGAGTGATTCGCGTGGTAAGGATCCGGGGACTTTTTTTGCGCCCGACGCTGATTGCCGTGTCCAGCGCAGACCGACGACTACGCAGCGACCACGGTGCAGCCTTCAGCGGTCCCAGCAGTCTTGGGCTGGCCGACGCGCGGCTTCCGGGTGAAGTCACACCCCCGGATAGCCCGCACCACGTCCTCCTCTTCGACAGACAAGTAAGCCTGGGTTACCTCGACGGAGCTATGGTTCAGGGCCGCCTTGCAGGTCAGGATACAGTTCCCCGAATTTTTATAGACGTGCATCGCCCAGCACTTGCGAAAACTGTGAGATCCAAGTCTGCCGTCATCGAAGATCCCCGCCTTCGCGAAAACGCGCTTGATGATCAGCCTTGCGCGCTCGCGGCCGATTGCTTTCGGCGTGCCGTCGGCCCGCGCCACGCGGGAGTCGAACAGTGGCAAGTCGGGATGCAGGATGATGCGCCGTCGCAGCCACCCCAGGTAGCTTTCCAGTGCGCGGTGCAGTTCGGGCAGGACCGGCACCCACCGCGTCTTGCCGAAGCCGCCCTTCATGTTGCGGGGCGCGATGCCGACTTTGTCCACGATTTCTCCGTCGCGGAAGATGTCGCCGATCCGGAGCCGCAAGGTCTCGCTCAGGCGATAACCCATGAGCCATTGGGCGGTGATAAAGGCCCGGTCCCGAGGACTGAGCCGGCGTGCAACTTTGAGGAGCTTGCGCTCTTCGATTTTAGTTAAGGGTCTACGTCCTGCCATAGACACACAGCTACGGCGCCGGCGCCCCCCCGCTCCCCCGCCCTGCCTTCCTTCCCCACCCGCCCGCTACGAACTAATCGTTTCCTGTATTCCTTCCACTTGCGCCCGGGCGGCGGAGCGCCAACCGGGCACCTTATGCACGGCTACGATGCGGGTCAGTCGACGCCCGTTTTCTCTGTGCTAAAAAGCAGGATGTCCAACAATACCACCCCACCCACTCCTGCCCTTACCCGTGACCAACTCCGGCACATCCTGCAGGTGGTGCGTGGCGCCCACTTTGAGCTGTGCGAAATGATCGAAGTGTGGGAAATGACCGGCGACTTGAATGCGATTTGGCGCATGCCGCGGGAGTATTTCGCGCCGGAGGACAATGGATCGCAGTTCCCATATCCCAACGAGTATCTATTATCCCTCGTCCAGCCTGTCTGGGAAGTATCCGAATCCGCCAAGCCCGACTGTCGTGAGCTCACGGAGGAGATCATCTCCTTTCTGCAGTTTTTCGGATTGGCGCGCGGGAAATCACTCCGAAGCGGTTCGCTCTAAGGTAATGTTACTGCACGTTCGTCACCGGATCACGACGCAAGCCTCCTTCCATTAGGACTGCTTCGCCGTGGCGATAACGCTTCCTGAAAATATACATATTGCGCAAACGGCGTGGTCCGGGAGCAGAGCCTAATGTAGCACGCTAGCTGACGTATACCTTGGAGTCGGTCAGAAAATTGCCGTGGATAAGATGACAGGCTGCGGGGTTGACGCGGCAGGCGATCAAGAGGATTACGCCTTTCTTCCCGTGAGCACATTGACCGTCCAGAGCACCACCGCCCACTTTTGCCAGACCTATGGCGCGGCACCGGCGGTCATCGCGCGCGCCCCAGGGCGGGTCGAGTTCATCGGCAACCACACGGACTACAACGGCGGTGCGGTTCTCGGCGCCGCCATCGACCGCTATATCTGGGTGGCGGCCGCGAAGAACCCCATGGGCCGCCTCCGCCTCTTCAGTGTCGGCGGGAAGTCCGTCCTCGAATTGCCGGCGGATCCCGGCGCAAAGATCACGGGTTCCGATTCGTGGGCCAATTACCCGCTCGGGGTCTGGCGCAGTTTAATAGATTTCGGCCTGCCGCAGCCCGCGGGTTTCGATCTGCTGGTGGATTCCGACCTGCCGCCCGGCGCGGGCCTGAGCAGCAGCGCGGCGCTGGAACTGTCCACCGCGCTGGCGTTGCTGCACCTCGCGGGGAAACCCGATCTACCGCCCGACCGGCTCGCGGCGCTCGGCCGCCATGCCGAGAACAAATATGTCGGCGTCCCCTGCGGTATCCTCGACCAGGGCACGAGCGCGCACGGCCGCGCCGGGCACCTCGTCCACATCGACTGCCGCGGCCCGATGTTTTCGCGCGTGCCATTCCCCGCGAATGCGCACCTCTGGATCTTCAACACCCGCGAGAAGCACGCATTGATCGACGGCTTCTACGCCACGCGGAACCGGGAATGCCTCGAGGCCGCGCAGGTCCTCGGCGTGAAGCTGCTGGCCGACCTAACGCCGGCGCAGCTCGCACCGCTAGAGCGGAAGCTGACCCCGGTGCTGGCGAAGCGCGCCCGGCACATCGTCGAGGAACACGCGCGGGTGCATGACACTGTGCACGCGCTCCAGCATGGCGACCTCGCCACGGTCGGTCGGTTGCTAACCGCCTCGCACCGTAGCTCGCAGCATTTGTTTGAGAACAGCACGCCCGCGCTCGACCAATTGGTGGACCTACTGGAGAAGCACCCGGCGGTGCTCGGGACACGGCTGACCGGCGGCGGTTTCGGCGGCGCGGTCATGGCGCTGACGCGGGATAATTTCACGGCGCACGATGCCGACGACATCGCCGCGGCCTACCGCGCGAAGCACGGCCGTGCGCCGGAAATGATCCATCTACAGGCAGCGGACGGGGCGAAAATCCAAAGCTGAAAGGTCACGATCACCGCGCCTAAGGGACTCGCCACCCTGGCGGGAACCTTGGGACAACAAATGTGCATTCGCGCCGCGGACAATGGTGCTCCAAAAGGGCACTGAGGGCTGCAAGCGCCCCTACCGGCAGTCTCAACAAAAGGCCGCCCCATCCCAAGGCGGCCTGTCTATTGCCCTAGCGCTACTCAAAACTTCGCCGTCACCGACAGCACCGCGCGCCGCTGCAAATCGCGGGCCTGGTTGGCCGGATAATATTTCTTGTCGCCGTGCGGCACAGCGCCGGACGACCGGTGGTTCGGTGCCACCAATTGGCTACAGTCGACGCCCTGCCGGTCTAAACATCCCGCACGCACCTAAATCCTAGATTGGTGGTGGCGCTGTCGGGAGTATTGGCGCTGCGCGCATCCACCCGGTAGCGGTTGCAATAGCTGGCATGGCACAGGTAGCTGCCGCCACGCATGACCCGGCCCTCTCCGGTTGCGGGGCCCGTGGGGTCAGTGGGCGGAGACTGCCGATAATACTCCGAGTCAAACCAATCCCAGCACCATTCCCAGACATTACCCGTCATCTGATAAAGCCCATAAGCGTTGGGCTTGTAAGTTTTGGCGGGTGCCGGCCCATAGTGACCGTCGGCCTTGGTATTTTGCGCAGGGAAAACTCCCTGCCAAACATTCATCAGATGACGACCGCCAGGCTCGAGTTCGTCGCCCCACGGAAACCGATTCCCAGGCCCCTTTCCGCCGCGGGCGGCGTATTCCCACTCAGCCTCGGTAGGCAACCGTTTACCCGCCCAAGCACAGTAGGCCTGAGCATCATGCCAGGAGACCTGCACCACCGGGTGGTTCCAGCGTTGCTTGATGTTGGAACCCGGGCCTTCGGGGTGCCGCCACATCGCGCCATCGACACGGCACCACCACTCGCTGCCCTGCACGACCAACCGCACCGACTTGGCCCGTTGTGCCTCAGTCAGATGCCCCATGAAAACAAACGACCAGCCAAACTTCTCGGCCTCGGTCTTGTAAGCCGTCTCGTTGACGAAGGTGTTGAACTCCTCGTTGGTGACCACGCAAGTATCGATCCAAAACGGGGCCAGTTGCACCAAGTGCACCGGGCTTTCGCCGTCGGCGATAAACCCATAGTCCCGGTCATTACCCATGAGAAAAGCCCCGCCACCAAGTAATTTCATGCCTGCGGTGGACCCCTGGCTGATCCGGCTGAAACCGGGCGCATTCTGCATATCACCGGAGATGCCGCGCCCGGCAGAGCAACAGGGAGAGCCATTCATGCGGTTTGGGTAACGCCTGCGCTGGCAGGCCGGTCGTAGAAAACACGAATTTCCGGCTGTTGTCCCGCCAGAAGTTTCTCGGCCCGCTGGAGGGCCTTTTTGGTGGCCACGTTGGGATTGAGCTCCGCCGGGAACAGATTTTCCTCGCCGATCCGAACCAGCAACCCGCTGCGCCGCAGAGTCTGCAACACTCTGCCATGCACTCCGCTGATCAGCAGGTGGCGGCCGGTCTGTCGCATCCAATCGTGGAGCGCGTGCAGGGCAAAAACCGTGGTCGCATCGAGATGGCGCGCGTTTTTCAGGCGCAGGATCACAACGCGCAAGTCCTCCTGCTCCGCCTGCCACCGCACATGGTCCTGGAACAAATCGGCGGCGCCGAAGAACAGCTCGCCTTCGACATGGATAATGGCGACCCGCGGGTGCTCCCGGGCGGCGGCGGCATCGCGCTGCACCAGGTGCCCGGCCGTGTTGAACACGAACTCGGTGAGGGAGGGCGTCGAGGCTTTGCGCAGGGCGAGGAACAGGGCCAGCCCGACCCCGAGATAGATGGCCACATCGAGCGGTAGCAGCATCGCGGCCACGAAGGTGCCGCCGAGCGCCAGCGCGTCCGAGCCGGTCGACCGGGCCGCAATGCGAATCTGGTCGCGGTCGACGAGGTTCCAGCCCACCCGGATGAGCGCCGCCGCCAGCGCAGGGATGGGCAGGTGGTTGACCAGCGGTGCGAGCACCACCACCGCCACCAGCACGCACCCGCTGCTGAGCAGGCCGGCGATCTGCGTGCGGGCGCCCGCCTGGTGGTTGGCAGCGCTGCGGGCGAAGGATGCCGAGCCTGGCATCGCCCCGAAGCACGCGGAAGCCACATTGCCCAAGCCCATCGCCACCAGCTCGCGGTTGATGTCCAGACGGTCGCCCGACTTCATGCTGTAGGTCTTGGCGATGGACACCGCCTCCAGCATGCCGAGCAGCGCGATGGCGAAAGCGGGCACGATCAGGCTGCGCACGGTGTCGAGTTCGCGTAGGCCCACCGGCAGACCGGTGAAGTCCGGCAGCCCCGCCAGCAACGCGTGATTCTGCCCGAGCGTGGCCACGCCGAACTGCCGCAGGTCCACCGCCCAGTCGAGCAGGCTGAAAAGGATCAGACCGAGCAACGCCTCTGGCCAGCGCGGCCGCAGGCGCTTAATCAGGGTGAAGAACAGAAAAGCCGCCACAGCCGTGCCGGCGGCCCAGAGATTAAACTCGCCCATCACCACGCGCCGCACGGCATCGAACGACGCGCTCCACAGCGAGGCGCCGTCGGTGCGCCCCACCCCCAGAAGGTGGTGCAGCTGGCTCAAAACCAGCAGACTGCCGATGGCCGCGCCGTAGCCGATGATCACCGAACGCGAAATGAACTGCGTTACCTGCCCGAATCGGAACAACCCCGCCAGCAGTTGCACCGCGCCGATCAGCACGGCCAGCAGCACCGCCATCTCCGCCGGCCCCAAGGCGGAGCCCCGATGCGCCAGAAACGTCGCCGCCAGCAGCAGGCTCAAGGAGTTACTCGGCCCGAAGATCACATATCGGCTTGAAAAAAAGAACGCCGCCACGAATCCGCCGACTACCACGCAGCCCAGCACCATCGTCGGCGGCAGGCCAGCCAGCAGCGCAAAGCCGATCGCCTGTGGGATGGACACCATCGCTACCGTGGCAGCGGCCACCAGGTCCGCCCGCAGTTTCTCCCGCGTATAGCCGTCCCACTCCCCCGCCAGCGGGGGCACTAGCAACCGCCAGTCGGGCTTGAGCGAGTCCCGCAAAGTATCGATCAGAGGCGCGGGATTCATGCCGGCACCCGCGGTGGGGATGTCATCATGCCCGTAGTCTAACCGTCGGCGCACCGTCTGACCATGAGACCGCGAGCGTTTTTCCTGAGCTTTTGCGCCTTCCGTGGGTCGGCGAGCAAAACCTCAGGAAATAACCGCCAACTCTCATGGCTGGCCGGCGGCGTCTCGGTATAGTAGTCCTCCCCGTCCCTTCCCCTCTCCCCGTGCCCAAGAAACTCCATGTCGCCGTCGTCGGCCTCGGCTTTGGCGGCGCCTTTGTGCCGATCCACCTGTGCCATCCCGATGTCTCCCAGGTGACCGTGTGCGACGCCGACCCGGCCCGTGCCGAGAAGATGCGCACGCAGTTCGGCATCACGCAGGTGCAGCCCACCCTCGAGGCGGTGCTGGCCGATCCGTCGGTCGATGCCGTGCATCTCAACTCCGGCATCCCCGACCACGCCGCGCAATCCATCGCCATCCTCGACGCCGGCAAGCACTGCGCCTGCACCGTGCCGATGGCCACCACGCTCGACGAAATTCGCGCCGTCATCGCCGCCACGCGCCGCAGCGGGAAGAACTACATGATGATGGAGACGCAGGTTTACGCCCGCGAGTTCCTCCATGCGCAGCAGCTCCAGCGCGAGGGCTTCTTCGGGCCGCTCCAGCTCCTGCGCGGCGCCCACTATCAGGACATGGAAGGCTGGCCCGCTTACTGGCAGGGCCTGCCGCCAATGTGGTATGCCACGCACGCCATCTCGCCGTGCCTCGCGCTCGCGGGCGTCCGGGCGAAGAGCGTGCGCTGCCTCGGCAGCGGCACCATGCGCGCGGAGTTTCGCTCAAGATACGGCAATCCCTTTCCCGTCGAAACCGCCGTGTTCCAGCTCGACCGTGCCGAGCCGCTCGCCATGGAGATCACGCGCACGCTGTTTCACTTCGCGCACGGCTACAGCGAGTCGTTCAACATTTATGGCGAGAACGGCACCCTAGAGGCCGCGCAGATCCATCAGGAACCCAACGTCATTTTTCGCCTCGCCCGACTCGGCGTCGCGCCCGGCCCGCGTGCGACGGCGCACGAGCGCATCATGCCACCTGACTTCGGCCACCTGCTCCCGCCGGAAATCGCGCATTTCACTGGGATGAAAAACAACGAGGAGCCGGAGACCGCGAAGGACGATGGTCGCGGCGGCCATTTCTCCGTGAAGCACGGCGGCGTCCACGGCGGCTCGCACCCGCATCTAGTGCACGAGTTCATCCGCAGCATCGTTGAGCGCCGCAAGCCCACGATTGACGAGATCAAGGGCGCCGACTGGACCGCCCCAGGCATCTGCGCCCACGAGTCAGCCCTCCGCGGCGGTGCCGTGGTGGAGATCCCCGCCTTTGGCTAAACTTCATCCCTGAATCCTTCACCACTCAATCCTGTCATTCTGAGTGCAGCGAAAACCCGCCAAGCCGACCGACTTTTCCCATGAACCCTATCCGTCTCCTTCCACCCACTCTTACTTTTATCCTGTCCTCGGTGACGCTCGCCGCCGCCGAGCGTCCGAACATCGTCCTTATCTTTTCCGACGACCATGCCTATCAGGCCATCAGCGCCTACGGCGATCCGCGCAGGCTGATTGATACACCCAACATCGATCGCATCGCGCGCGAGGGCATGCGCTTTGACCGTTGTCTCGTGCCCAACTCCATTTGCGGCCCCAGCCGCGCCACCGTCCTCACCGGCACCTACAATCACATCAACGGCTTCGTCAACAACGCCGGCGGCGCGCGTTTTGACAGTTCGCAGGCCACCTTCCCCAAGCTTCTCCAGGCCGCCGGCTACCAGACCGCCATGATCGGCAAATGGCACCTCGGCTCCGATCCCACCGGCTTCGACTTCTGGCAGGTCCTGCCCGGCCAGGGCGTATACTACAATCCGCCCATGATCCGCAACGGCGAGCGCGTCGCCACCCGCGGCTATGTCACCGACATCATCGGCGATGTCACCCTCGACTGGCTGAAACAGCGCGACCGCTCGAAGCCGTTTCTGCTCATGACCCAGCACAAGGCCCCGCACCGTCCGTGGGCGCCGGCCCTCCGCCATCTCGATCACGACGGCGGCCGGGTCTATCCCGAGCCCGCCACCCTCTTCGACGATTACGCCGGCCGCGGTCTCGCCGAGCGCGACCAAGACATGACCATCGACCGCACGATGACGATGGACAAGGACATGAAGTTTGCCATTCCCGCCGACCTGCCGCCCGAGCTGCACGCCGCCTGGAACGCCTACTACGGCCCGCGCAACGCCGCCTTCACCGCCAATCCACCGACCGGACGCGACCTCGTGCGCTGGAAATACCAGCGCTACCTCCACGACTACCTCGGCACCATCCGGGCCGTCGACGAGAACGTCGGCCGGGTGCTCGACTACCTTGAGCGAGAGGGGTTGACCGAGAACACCATCGTCATCTACGCGTCCGACCAGGGCTTTTTCCTTGGTGAGCACGGTTGGTTCGACAAGCGCTGGATCTTCGAGGAATCGGTTCGCACGCCGCTGATCGTCCGTTGGCCCGGCGTCACCGCCGCCGGCAGCGTGAACCGCAACCTCGTCTCCACCGTGGACTTCGCACAGACCTTCCTTGACGCCGCCGGCGTGGCCGCGGCCGACCGGATGCAGGGCCGCAGCTTCAAGTCCCTGCTCGCCGGCGCAACTCCCGCGGATTGGAGGAAATCCTTCTACTACGGCTACTACGAGTATCCCGATCCGCATCGCGTCCGGCCGCATGAGGGTGTCGTGACCGACCGCTACAAACTCGTGCGCTTCTTCGGCACCGGCGAGGACTACACGGAACTCTTCGACCTGCAGACCGACCCCCAGGAACTGCGCGACGTTGCCCGCGACCCCGCCTACGCCGCCACGTTCAAAGAACTCGAGGCCGAACTCGGTCGCCTGCGCGCAGAACTGAAGGTGCCGGCGACCATTCCACCTGCATGGATGGGCAACAAGGATTCCGCCCTGCCGTGAAGTCGCGGTTGGCGCTCCTGCTCGCATCGTTTCTCGCCGCCGGGGCGTTACCGGCGGTTGAGATGTGGCCCTATCGCAACCCCGCTCTCCCGGTCGAAGCCCGCGTCGCTGATCTGCTCGCCCGCATGACCCTCGAGGAGAAGATCGGCCAGATGAGCCAGTTCGCCAGCCCCGGCCACCTGCGCCGCTTCGCCCGCGGCCGCAACCCCCAGGCCGGCGAAGACACGCGTGTTTTCTACCCCACGCTCAGCCCGAACGAGCTGCTCCGACTCACCCGCGACGGGCTCGTCGGCTCCTTCATCAACGTCCACGATCTGGCCGAGGCCAACCAGCTCCAGGCACTCGCCGCCGGCAGCCGCCTCGGCATCCCGCCGCTGCTCTGCGTCGACGCCATCCACGGCAACGCCCTCGTCCCCGGCAGCACCGTTTATCCGACCATGATCACGCTGGCCGCGAGCTTTGACGAGGCGCTGGCCGAAACCATGGCGCGCCAGACTGCGCTCGAACTGCGCGCCAACGGCACGCAGTGGAACTTGGCCCCCATGATCAACATCACCCGCGATCCCCGCTGGGGCCGCGTGGGCGAGAACTTTGGCGAAGACCCCTTGCTGGCCGGACGCCTCGGCGCCGCGCTCGTCCACGGCTACCAGAACAGGGGCGACTACGGCCCCGCCAGCGTGCTCGCCTGCGCCAAGGGCTACCTCGCGGAAGGCGCGCCCTTCGGCGGCTTGAATTTTTCACCCGTCGAGGCCGGCGAACGCACCCTCCGTTCGCTGCACCTGCCTCCGTTCGTCGCCGCGGTCCGCGCCGGGGTCGGCTCGGTGATGCCGGCACACGCAGAAATCGACGGCGTGCCCAGCCATGCCAATCATTGGCTGATGGAGGATCTGCTGCGCACGGAAGCGGGCTTTACGGGTTTCTACGTGAGCGACTGGACCGATGTGGACCGGCTGGCCGTGGTGCACCGCACCGCGCCGGACCGCGCCACCGCAGCGCTGCAATCCGTCACCGCCGGGCTCGACATGAACATGCACGGCCCGGCCTTTGGCGAGGCGCTCCTGCAGCATGTGCGGGCCGGCCGGATCACGGAAGCCCGCGTTGACCGCTCGGTCGCTCGCATCCTGCGGATCAAGTTCCAACTCGGTCTGTTCGAGCAGACGCAGACCGATCCCGCCCGGCGCGCCGCGGTGCTTTTTCAGTCCGACCACCGCGCCACCGCCCTTGAGATCGCACGCCGCGGCATCGTGCTGCTAAAGAACGACCGCGCCCTGCTGCCGCTCGACGCCTCGCGCCATCCGCGTCTTCTCGTCACCGGTCCGCTGGCAGACAGCACCGCCCTCCTCGGCGATTGGACCGCCGAGCAGCCGGCGGAAAACGTCATCACCCCGCTCGAAGGCCTGCGCGCCATCGCCCCGGCCGGCACGGAGATTGTCTTCGCCGACGTCGGCCGCACCGTGCGGCAAACCTCCCCCGCCGCCATCGCTGACGCCGTCCAGGCCGCGCAGACCGCCGATGCCGTCCTCGTCTTCGTTGGCGAGAATCCGCTGCGCTACGAGGAAGCCGATCGCACCATCGGCGAGAACCGCGACCGCCCATACATCGACCTGCCCGGCCGGCAGCTCGCGCTCGTGCAGGCCCTCGCGGCAACCGGCAAACCCGTCGTTGTGGTCGTGATCAGCGGCCGGCCGAATTCCCTCGAATGGATGGCGGAGAACATCCCTGTCATTGTTTACGCTTGGGAGCCCGGCTCCCAAGGCGGCCAGGCCATCGCCGAGATACTCTTCGGCGCCGTCAATCCTAGCGGACGCCTGCCCATGAGTTTCCCGCGCCACGCCGGCCACATCCCCGTCGCGTATAACCACAAGCCTTCCCTGTATTATCGCGACTACGTGCAGGGCAAAACCGGCCCGCTCTACGAATTTGGCGACGGCCTCAGCTACACCACTTTCACCTACACCAACCTCCGCACACCAGCCCGAATCGCGCTAGGGCAGGACGTGGCGCTCGCGGTCGACGTCACCAACTCCGGCGCCCGCGCCGGCGACGAAATCATCCTCGCCTACGTCAACGACGTAGTTGCCAGCGTCACCGTGCCCGTGCGCGAGTTGAAGGCGTTCCAACGCGTCTCCCTTGCGCCCGGCGAGACCAAAACGGTCACGCTCACGATTCCCCACGATGAACTCGCCCTTTATGACCGGCAGATGCGCCGGGTGGTCGAGCCCGGCGACTTCGACCTCATGGTGGGCAAACTCAAGACGCGCTTCACCGTGACGCACTGAGCGCGTCCCCGCCCCTCTCCCATTCATGAAAACCCTGCTTCGCGATATCCTGCCGCTCGCCCTCGTCGGCGCGTTTTTGCCTCCTGTCGCTTCCGCCGTCGAACGGCTGGCCGCCATTCCCGCCGCAAGCATTGAGGTCGCCTCCGCCCGTGAACTCCTCGTCACCCTGTCGGTCCGGGCCGAGCCCGCCACCGGCCGGCCGATCACCGGCACGCCGATGCGCGCATGGCTCCGCCTCCCGACGGCCGCAGATACGACCCTCGCCGCCTATGCCACCCATTCCGCCGCCGAACCGCTCGCCACTGCCCGCGTCGCGGCGAATGCGAGCGAGGCTGCGCTCGATCTCACAACCTACATTTCCGGCATGGGCGATTTTCCGCTCGTCGTGCGCGCGGAGCGGGATGTATTTGCCCCCGGCGCCACAGGGCCCGTGCTCGAACTCACGCTCGATGACGGCAAGCAATCCGCCTACTACGACCGCACGCCCGCCGAGGCGCTCGCGCGCGGCCGGCTCTATCTCGCTCGCTACTCCGCGCCGGAGGATGTCGCGCAATTCGGCTATTTTGATGTCACCAAACCGCCCTACGGCGCCAAGGGCGACGGCATCACCGACGACACCGCCGCCATCCAGCGCGCCGTGACCGAGGCGCGCGACGCGCGGGTCGTCGCATATTTTCCGCCCGGCACCTACCTTGTTTCCGACACGATCCAGATGATCCAAGGCACCGTCGATTATGGCCCCGTGCCCGCGGCCGAATGGGAGGAAACCTGGAATGTCCGGGAATTCCCCTGCGTGCTGGCCGGTCCCGCCACCGGCCCGCGCGCCGTAATCAGGCTCAGGGACGCCACCTTCCGCAATCCATCCGCGCCGCGGCCCGTGCTCGACTTCTGGTCGCGTCACAGCCCGCCGCGCATCGCGTGGGATCCGGAAAAAAACAAGGCGAACGTGAACTACAACCAGACCCTCCGCCACCTCGACATCGATCTCGGCGCCGGCAATCCCGGGGCGATGGGTGTCTCAATGTATTCCGCGCAGGGCTCCAGCATCGCCGAGGTCACCATCCGCGCGCACGGCGCCTTCGCCGGCCTGGCCTCGGGCACCGGCCCCGGCGGCGGCATCCATGAGGTGACGGTCGAGGGCGGCCGCTACGGCGCGTATTTCGAGGAGGGGCAGAACACGCTCGTCACGCACAGCGTCTTCCGCGACCAGGAGCAGGCCGGCGTGCGCTTCGGCGGTCGCGGCGCACTCACGCTCGTCGGCGTGCTGCTTGAGGGCCGCGGCATCGAGCTGACCAATGGCCGCGACCCCGCGCCGTGGAACGGCAACCTCACCGTCGTGGATTCCGTCCTCCGTCTTGCCACGCCCGGTCCCGCCATCACCGGCCGCCGCAACGTTTTCCTGAGCGACGTGTATTTTCACCGGGCCGATCCGCTTGTCCAACTCACGCACCCCGACGAAGCCGGCACGCCCGGCCCACGCCTCACCGGTGACGCCGCCGGCTGGCGCCACGTCGGCACCTGGGCCGCCGGCGTAAGCATGGTGCAGTCACCCGTCTGGCAAAAGGGTCCCGCCAGCGTTGCACCCAACTGGCTGGATGGCACGCCCTCGTCCGAGCCGTATCTCTCCGGCGCCAGCGCGGAGGCACCGCCCGCCGGTTTTCTCGACCGCCACGCCTGGCGGCCCACGCCCGCGTGGAACGCGCCCGGCGTCGTCAACGCCCGCGCCGCCGGCGCCAAGGGCGACGGCGTGACCGATGACTGGCCCGCGCTCCAGGCGGCGCTTGATGCTCATCTCGCGGTCTTCCTGCCGCGCGGCGACTACGTGATCTCCCGCCCGCTGCGCCTGCGCGCCGACGGCGCCTTCTTCGGTCTCAACGCCAGCTTCTCCGTGCTCAAGCCCCGGCTCGGCGCCGGCAGCGCCTTCCTCGATGCGAAGGACCCGCAACCGCTCGTCCGCACGTCCGCCGACCCCGGAGATACCGCCACCACCCTCCTCGCCGACCTCAAGCTTTTTCAGCCCGCCACCGCCGCGCCCGGCAGCTACCTGCTCGACTGGCGCGCCGGTTCGCGCTCGACCTTCAAATACGTCCACACCGACCGCCGCCGCCAGGAGGGCGCAGGCGGCGCGCGGACCACCCGCGTCGATTTCCCGCTCGTGCGCATCAGCGACACCGGCGCCGGCCGCTGGTATGGCTTCTGGAATGATCGCGCGCCCGGCCTCGCGGGCAACGGCACCCAACTCACGGTCAGCGGCACCCGCCGCCCGTTGCGCTTCTACATGCTCAACCTCGAACATTCCGAGGCGGACACCCACGCCGACTTTATCGACGTGCGCGGCGTGGACATTTTCCAAACGAAGGCCGAGGGTGAAGTTCCCATCCTGCGCTTCCGCGGCAGCCGCGATTTCCGTGTCTTCAGTCTCGGCGGCGCCTCCTCACCTGATCCCGGCGGCGCCAACCTCGTGCTGCAGGATTGTCGGGATTTCCTGGTCGCCAGCATGGATTACCAGCAGCAGGCCGCGGCGACCAAGGCCGACGCCCGGCGTTTCTTCCGTCTGCGCGACGAATCCGCCGGCGCACCCCCGGTCGCCACCCCGGGTTGGGAACAGTTTGTCCTTTATCAACGCGGCACCCCCCGCCCGCCGCCATGACCCGCCTCGCGTTGCTGTTCATGCTCGCCGCGACGGCGCACGCCATCGCCGAGACACCCACGCGCCCCCGGATCCTCGGGCTCGCGCGAGCCTCCTTTCACGTCACCGATCTGGCGGCCAGTCGAGAGTTCTACGAAGGCTACCTCGGCCTGCCTCACGGTCAGTCCACCACGCCCGGCCGCTGGCGCATCCCGCTCAACCAGAGCCAATCCATCGAACTCGTCGCCGATCCCGCCGTTTCGACCGAGGACGACCGGCTCGAGAAGGTGACCTTCGCCGTTGAGGACGCCGAGCGCTTGCGCCTCTATCTCGCGGCCCGCGGCCTGGACGTGCCCGCCCGCGTGGAAGCCGGCACCGGCGGAGAGCTTCTGTTCACTGTGCGCGACCCCGACGGTCACTGCATCGAATTCGCCCAGCCACCCGCCCAGAACACACTATCCCTAGCCACGCCCGCCTCCGTTCCCGTTTCCACGCGCCTCGGCCACGCCGGCATTCTAGTTCGCGACCTGGCCGCCGCGCAGCGCTTCTATTGCGATGTGCTTGGTTTCCGTGAGAGCTGGCGCGGCGGCGCCGGTCCCTGGCTGAGCTGGGTCAACCTCGAGACACCCGAAGGCGTGGAGCATATCGAACTCATGCTTTACGCCGAGCCGGTCGTCCGCGCCGTGCGGTTAAAGAAACATCATCTGTGTCTCGAAACCGACAACCTTGCCGCCGCGCTTGCGCTGCTCGCCGCACGTCCGCGCCCCGCAGCGTGCGCTCCGCCCAATACGGCCAGCGTCGGTCTGAACGGTTGCTGGCAGATCAACTACTTCGATCCAGATGGCACCCGGGTCGAACTCATGGAGCCCCACCCCGCCAGCGGCATGCCGGCCCCGTCCTCCTCGCTCCCGCCGCCACCCTCTGCACGCCGTCCCGATTGACCCCTCATTCGCGGGTTTGCGCCGGCGCTATCCGTGCCCTCGCATTTGCCTCCATGAAACCCCTGTTGTTCAGCCTCTGCTTCGCCGGACTCGTGCACGCCGCCGAGCCTGCCGCCACCCCCGCCCGACCCAACATCCTCTGGCTCACCAGCGAGGACCACGGCCCGGAAATGGGCTGCTACGGCGACCCACTGGCCCGCACACCCAACATCGACGCCCTCGCCGCTCGCGGCCTGCGCTTCCGCTTCGCCTGGTCCAACCATCCCGTCTGCGCCCCCGCCCGCACCGCGATCATCACCGGCCAGCACAGCGAAAGCTCCGGCGGCCTGCACATGCGCTCCCAGGTGCCGTTGGGCGCCAACGTGCGGCTGTTCCCAGAATTCCTGCGCGCCGCGGGCTACTATTGCACCAACAACGTGAAGGAGGACTACAACGTCCCCAAGACCGCCGCCACCTGGGGTGAATCCTCCCGCGACGCACACTGGAACAAGCGCGCCGCAGACCAGCCCTTTTTCGCCGTTTTCAACTCCACCAAGAGCCACGAAAGCCAGCTCCGCGCCAAACTCGCCACCCAGCCCGGCAGCCTCGTCACCGATCCCGCCCGCGTCCGTGTCCCCGCCTACCATCCCGACACGCCCGCCGTGCGCCAGGACTGGGCGCGCTACTACGATATCGTGAGCGAAGCCGATGCCGATGCCGGCGCCCGCCTGCGCGAACTCGCCGCGGCCGGCCTAGCCGACGACACGATCATCTTCTACTACGGCGATCACGGCAGCGGGATGCCGCGCGGCAAGCGCTGGCCCGGCCACTCCGGCCTCGCCGTCGCGCTCGTGGTCTATTTTCCCGAAAAATGGCACCACCTCGCGCCCGCCGGCTACGCGCCCGGCGCCGTGTCCGACCGCCTCGTGAGCTTCGTCGACCTCGCGCCCACCGTGCTCAGCCTCGCCGGCCTGACGCCCCCGGCCTGGATGCAGGGCCGCGCCTTCGCCGGCGCCCACCCCGCGCCCGCTGGCGCGTATCTTTTCGGCGCGCGCGGCCGCATGGACGAATGCGCCGATACCGCCCGGAGCGTCACCGATGGCCGCTATGTTTATATCCGCAACTACCAGCCCCACCTCTCCGCGGGCCAGCACATCGCCTTCCAGTTCGAGACCCCGACCACCCGCGTATGGCGCGAGCGGTTTGACGCCGGCCGGACCGATGCAGCCCAATCGGCTTTCTGGCAGGCACCCCGCCCGGCGGAAGAACTCTACGACCTGGCCACCGACCGCGACGAGGTGAACAACCTCGCCGCTTCCCCCGGGCATCAGTCAGAACTCGCCCGTCTCCGCGCCGCGCTGCGGGATCACCAACTCGCCGTGGGTGACATCGCCATGCTGCCCGAGGGCGCGATGCGCGCCCGCCTCGCCGCCGGTGACCGGCCCGCGCGCGAACTTCTGCTTCGCGTGCTCGATGCCGCCGACCGCGCCTCGCGGCCCGCGCCCGATTCGGCCGTCGCGCTCGCAGGCCTGCTCGCCGATCCCGATGAGGCCGTGCGCTGGTGGGCCGCGCTCGGCCACCTGATCCAAGGCCGGGCCATCGTCGCCGCCAACGCCGCCCCCCTGCGCGCTGCTCTGGCCGATGCTTCCCCCGAGGTCCGTGTCGCCGCCGCCGAGGCTCTCGCCACCCACGGCAGCGACACCGACCGCGCCGCCGCGCTCGCCACGCTCCGCGAACTAGCAAGCCCCGCCGCCAACGGCTTCTTCGCCGCCCACGCCGCGCTCTCTGCCCTGGATCATCTCGGCGCGCGCGCCGGTGAACTCCGCGCCTGGGCCGCCGCGCTCACCCCCGAATGCAGCCTGCCGGACATCCGTTACGACACCTACCTCGTCCGGCTCCTGGAAAAACTCCGCCAACCGATCCCACCCCAATGAAAACCCGCCTCCAGCCCCTCCTCATCGCCCTCGCGCTCCTCGCGCCGGCTTTCCTGCCGGCGCTCAGCGCCACCGACGCCGCCAAGTGGCACCCCGGCCACTACATCTTCGTCGGCGAGGAGCCGCTCAAGCCGGAAATCCTTGCGATCCCACATTTCCGCGGCGTGCAGAAAATCTTCGCGTGGCGCAGCCTCGAGCCCTCCGAGGGGCACTACGATTTCTCGGCGCTGCGCGCGGACCTCGCCTTGGCGAAGGAACACGGCCGGCAGATCGTGGTGCAGCTCACCTTCAAGTCCTTCACCCCCGGAGCACGGAATTGCCCCGACTACATCACGGGCCCCGGCTACGGCGGCGGCGTCTACGTGGCAAACGAGGGCCTCAATCCCGTCATCTGGAATCCGCGGGTCAACGAACGCTTTACCGCGCTCATCACCGCGCTCGGCCGGGAGTTCGACTCCCATCCCCATCTCGAGGCGGTCAATCTCCCCGAGACCGCGCCGTCTCTCTCGCGCACCGTCCCACAGGCCCCGGAGATCGCCCCCTACAGCGAGCAGGTCTATTTCGCCGCCCTCAAGGCCCAGATGTCCGCCCTGCGCCGGGCCTTTCCCCGCACGGTCGTCATCCAATACACCAATTTCCCTCCCAGCCTGCTCGGCCAGTTCACCGACTACGAGCTTGAGATCGGCGTGGGCATGGGCGGACCCGACCTCTACCCGCGGGAGGACGCCATCAACCACCCGCAAACCGGCATCTACCGCCTCTATCCGAAAATGGCCGGCAAGGTCCCGCTCGGCACCGCCGTGCAGAGCTCCAACTACCGCGTGGCGGACAAAAAGCGCAACGGTCTCAAGCGCGGCCTGAAGGTGATGAACGGCCGGCCCATCGTGATCACGCCCGAGGATGAAATCCTGATCTCGCCGCGCGAGCATCTCGCCCTCGCGCGGGAGAAACTCGGGCTCAACTACATTTTCTGGGGCCTGAAACCGGCCGACGGCTTCGCGCTTGTGAAGCAGATGCTCGGCGAGCCCGACCTCGCCGACGATCACGCCGGCGGTCTCCATGCCGCCCTGCCGCCCGGGGCGTTTGCCAAACCATGAGCCTCCACCTGTCACAGAGCTGCGCAAAATTCTCAGCAGATTCCCGCGATAACTCATGGTGGCACCCGGAGCGGCTGGTATAGTCTGAGGCCTTCGTGCCGGCGCAGGCCTCATCCCTGCCCGACCTACCCCTTGGATGAACCGCCCCTTCCCCTTCGCTGACCTTGCCCGCCGGCTGGCGCAGGCTGCCTGCTGGACGCTGCTCGCGGCCTCCTCGCTGGCGGCCGGGGAATCGCTGCCTCCCACGCTGCCCGGCCCGGCGCAATGGTCGGCCCACTGGATCGTCGGAGCCGACGCCATCTCAGGACAAAACCTGATGTTCCTTGCCCGGCGCACCTTCGACCTGCCCGCTCCCGCGCCGGCGCATGCGGTGGCCTACATCACCGCCGATACCCGCTACCAGTTGTTCGTGAACGGTGCCTTCGTCGCGCGCGGCCCCGCCCGCAGCGCCGCGCACCATCAGTCCTACGATGCGCTCGATGTCACCGGGTTTCTCCGGCCCGGGCGCAACGTGCTTGCCGTGCGTTTTCACCACGCCGGACTCACCCCTTCCTACCATCTGGTGCCGCGGCCCGGCATGCTGGCGCAGCTTGAAATCACCGCGCCCGGCGGCACCACAATGATCATCGGCACGGCGGCAGACTGGAAAATTCTCCGCGACCCTTCCTGGGACAGTGGCTCCCCGCGCCTGAACAACTGGGTCGACGCCTATGCCGACATCGCCGACCTGCGTCTCCGCCTGGCGGATTGGACCACGCCCGATTTCGACGACTCTTCCTGGCCTGCCGCCGCATCGGTTGTGCCAGGCGGTGTGCTCGCGGCCGGCAGGATCAAGCCGCTCCCCTCCACGCAATGGTGGCCCATGCCGGAGGCCGACTATCTCCCGCACGCAATCACGCCTCCCTGGGTCTCCCTCGTGCCGCGCGAGCTGCCACCGCTGCTTGAAACAACCATCGCCGCGACGCGCCTCGTCGCGCAAGGAGGACTCCCAGATCCCGCCGCCAGGTCCGCCGAATCCGCACGTTTTACCGCGCTGCCGCTGTTGCAGCTGCCACCGCTCGGCGATGCCGTCGCCGCGTCGTTTCCGCTCACCGCCGCCGCGCCCGCCGGCCAAGCCGCCTGTTTCGTGTTCGACCTTGGCACCGCACACAACGCGTTTCCTCGTCTCGAGATCGATGGCCCGGCCGGAGCGATCATTGACGTGCTGACCGCGCCTTACGCCCTCAACGGCGTGTTCGACCCCACGATCACCAACTCGCTCGGTGCCGACCGTGTCATCCTCTCGGGCCGCCGGGAAAGCTGGGAGGCTTATTTATTCAAACCCGCCCGCTACCTCGCCCTGGTCGTGCGCGGCGCCACCGGACCCGTGACGCTCCATGCCGCCGGCGTCACTGCGCTGGCCTACCCGTGGACCCGGCGCGGGAGCTTTTCCGCACCGGGCAACCCCTGGCTCGAACGTTTCTGGCAGGCGGGGGCGAAAACCGTCGAGGTCATCACGACCGATGCCTACACCGACAACTATCGCGAGCGCCGCCAATACCCGCAGACCTCCTACTACGCGGCCCGCGGCAACCACGCGGCTTTCGGGGACACCTATCTCCAGCGCCGCTATCTGCTCCAGGTGGCCGAGGATCAGGAGCCCGACGGCACGCTCGGGGCCTTCGCCCCGGTCAACGACGGCCGTTACATGCCGTTTCTCGACGTGCAGTTTTTCTGGCTGATGAGCTGGCGCGACTACCTGCTGCACAGCGGCGACGAGGCCACCACCCGCCGCCTGCTGACTGCCGCCCGGCGCATCCTCGCCCGTCTCGGAGAGCTTGCCGGAGCCGACGGGCTGATCGCCGATCCGCCCTACCCCTACTGGATCGACCACGCCCACCTAGACCGGCGCGGCGCACACTTCGCCGTCAACGCGCTGTATGCGCTCACGCTGGATGATTGCGCGCAGACGCTGGACTGGCTCGGTGAACCCGGCGCACCGGCGCTGCGTAAAACCGCCGCCGGACTACGCGCCACACTCCGCGGCAAATTCTGGAGCACCGAGCGCGCCCTGTTCGCCGATGCGCTGGTGGCCGGAAAACTTTCCGCGCGCTTCTCCGAGCACGCCAACGCCCTCGCCGTGGCCGCGGGCATCGCCTCGCCGGAGCAAGCGCGCGCGATCCTTCCACGACTGCTCGCGCCCGATCCCGCCCTTGTGCCTGCGACCTCTCTCTTCGTTTACTGGACCATGGCCGCCTTCTGTCGCGAAGGCCGCGTGGACGACGCGCTGGCGCTGCTGGAACGCCGTTTCGCCCATCAGCTCGCGCCGGGCTCCAACGGCACGCTCTGGGAGGAGTGGCACCTGGATCGCACTTACCGGCGAGGGTTCCGCGAGAAAAACTCCCGGGCCGACGCCCAGGGCGAATGCGGTGTGTTTCCCTTGGCCCTCACGCGCTGGGTGGCCGGCGTCGAGCCATCGGCGCCGGGCGAAATCACGTTGCATCCGCCTGCGGTCGCGCTGCCGGTGGTGAGCACCGTCTTTCCCTCTCCGCAAGGCGACCTGCACGTCACCTGGACGCGCACGGTCGGCGGCCATGCGCTTGCCACCGAGGTGCCGACGGGGCTCACCGTGCGCCTTGTCGGCGGCCAGGAACCGCTGCCGACCGGCACCTCCCGCCGAGAGGTGGCGGCGCAGCCCCCGGCTTTCGATCAATAAACCCGACCCGCTTTTCATGAAAATCCACATCCCGTTGTTTCGCCTCGCCTCGGCCCTGGCCGTGACGCTCACCTCATCCTTCGCCGCGGATTTCCGCGACCACCTCGGGCTCCAGTTGTGGAGCCTGCGGGACGCTAACCGCCAGACCACCCCGGCAGCGCTCGACCAGGCCGTGGCCTTCGGCTTCACCACCGTCGAGACCGCCGGCACGGGGGGCATGAGCGCAGCTGACTTCGCCAAGGAGCTGGCGGCGCGCAAGCTCGGTGTCGTGGCCGCGCACACGCCCTATAACGCACTGAAGACCGATCTGGCCAAAGCCATCGCCGACGCCAAGACGCTGGGCGCAAGCTACCTCATCTGTCCGTCACTCCCCCGCGGAAAGGAAGACTTCACGGTCGAAGACGCCCGCCGCGTGGCCGCGGAATTCAACGCCTGGGGCGCCGCCGCCAAGGCCGCCGGCCTGCAATTCGGCTACCACCCGCACGGCTTCGAGTTCGTCGTCGGCGCGGACGGTCGCACGCCGTTCGACACGCTGGTCGATCAGACCGACCCCGGCCTCGTCACGTTCGAAATGGACGTCTTCTGGGTCTTCCACGCCGGACAGGACCCGGTGAAGCTGCTTGAGCAATACCCCGCCCGCTGGCAGCTCATGCACGTGAAGGACATCCGCAAGGGCGCCGTGACCGGCCTATCCACCGGTTCCGCCCCGCCGACGGACAAGGTCGCGGTCGGCGACGGCCAGATCGACTGGCCCACCGTGCTGCGCGCGGCCGCGCGCGTGGGCATCGTCCACTACTTCATTGAGGACGAGGGCGTGCAGCCGCTGAAGGAGATTCCCGCCAGCGTGCGCTACCTGAAATCCCTCAAGCTCTGAGCCTCTGCCCCGCCTTCACTTTCACCCTCGCTCTCACTTTCCACACCCCATGACCACCCCTGCCCGTTCCCTCACCTTCCGGCTCTTCGGCATGATGTTGCTCGAGTTCTTCATCTGGGGCGCCTGGCTGCCCCTGATCTGGGGTTACATGGAAGGCCTCGGCTTCACCGGCACCCAGATCGCGCTCGTCGGCAGCACGTTCGCCATCGCGTCGCTGCTCGCCATCTTCGCCGGCAACCAGTTTGTCGACCGCACGTTCGCCGCCGAGCGCTTCATGGCCGGCAGCCACCTCATCGGCGGCCTCGCGATGATCGGCCTGTTTTTCACGAAGGACTTCACGGTGTTCTTCGCCCTGATGCTGATCCACTCGATCTGCTACGTGCCGACGATCTCGGTCGCGAACAGCCTGGTGTTCTCGCACCTGAAGGACGCGCAGGCCGAGTTCGGCCGCGTGCGCATGGGCGGCACCGTCGGCTGGATCCTCGCCTCGTGGCCGCTGTATTTCGTGCTGAAGGGCGTGAGCGGCGCCGAGCTCCAGTCCGCGCTCGGCTATATCTTCCTCGTGGCCGGCGGCGCCTCGCTGCTGCTGGCGGCCTTCAGCCTCAGCCTGCCCCACACGCCGCCGAAGCCGGCGGGCGGCGGCGCCGAGACCCTCGCCTGGCGCGAGGCGCTGCGTGTGCTGCTCAGCAAGCCCTTCCTGCTCGTGCTGTTCGTTGTCACCTTCATCGACGCCACGATCCACAACGGCTACTTCCTCCTCGCCGGCGGCTTCCTGTCGCACGCCGGCATCAAGCCCGAGAACATCATGCCGGTGATGAGCATCGGCCAGGTGGCCGAGATCGTCACGATGGCCGGCCTCGGCTTCTTCCTCAAGCGCCTCGGCTGGCGCTGGACGATGATCCTCGGCATCCTCGGCCACGCCGCGCGGTTCCTGGTGTTCGCCTTCGCCAGCGAGCACGCGGCCGCGGTGGTGGCGGTGCAGCTCCTGCACGGCGTCTGCTACGCGTTCTTCTTCGCCACGCTCTACATCTTCATCGACGTGGCCTTCCCGACCAATGTGCGCACGAGCGCGCAGGGTCTGTTCAACCTGCTGGTGCTCGGCCTCGGCGATCTCGCGGCCAAGTGGATCTTCATCCCGCTGCAGGCGCGGCTCACGCAGGACGGCGTGGTCGACTACCGCTCGCTCATGCTGGTGCCCACCGGTCTCGCGGTCCTCGCCGCGATCATCCTGTTCGTAGGCTTCCGGCCGCCCGCAGAACTCCGCTCCTCCTCCGAATCGCACTGACCTGCCGAAAGGCCGCCAACCCTCAGGGCCAGCCGCTGGATGCCGCCTTCCTTCTTGCTCCGACATGCCTTCTGATCTGCCTCGCCGCGTTTTCCTCCGTCACGGGCTGGTGACTGCCCTGGCCATCGGCGCCACCCCCTGGCGCCGCCTGGCGGCCTCCACTGGGCCCGCCGCCGGACCGGTGTGGCGCCCGGGTGATGCGATCGACTACATCCGCGCCGCTGCACCGGCTTTCACCGCGCCGGTGCCGGCGGGCGCGGCTTATGATGTCCTGGTGCCGGACACGCTCGACCTGGCCGAGCGGGCGCGTCTTGCCATCCACGCGATGACCGAGGCCACCGATCCTCTCGCCGACCACGAGGTCTATTGGACGGTGGATTTCCGTGCCCAGCCCGCGCAGATGCGCAACAAGCGCCAGATGCCCAAGTTTATCGAGGCGCTGCCGCTACTGCGGACCATGACCGGCAGCACGCAAAATGCGCACGTCGAGCGAAAGTGGCTGGAGGTGGCGCTCCGCAGTTTGGGGGAGGACGGCCTTTACTACAAACCACGGCGCGGCCGGCCGTGGGACGGCGGTTTCGCCCGGCTCGCGCGCGTGCCTGGTGGCGCCGGCCTCGACCACTACGCCGATCCCTTCGACTGCGGCCGGTTGCTCTCCGCCTTCACCGTTCTTGCCCTGACCACCGGCGACCAAGTGTGGCGCGACGCGGCCCGTGGCCTCGCCGATGGTCTCGACGCTTTGGCCTTCAAGGCCGGCGACGAAGCCGCGTTCTGGCCCGGACCTTTTGCGGCGTTGAAGCAACGCCCCGCCGGCACGGCCCTGCCGGACGGCCGCGTGGACAGCGAGAATTCCCGCGTGCCGCATGGCCTCATCCACACCTACCGTCTGCTCGGCCACGAGCCGGCGCTGGTCCTCGCCGCCAAGATTCTGCGGCACCTGCGCCGGCATTATTTCCGCGAGGACGGCAGTTTCTGGGGGCGGCCGGGAGAGCCCCTGGCCCATTTCCACGCCCACGCGCACGCATTGCTTGCCATGGAGGAATACGCCGAGGTCAGCGGCGACCAGGACTGGATGGCCTTCGTGCTGCGCGGCTACACCTACGCAAAGTCGCTTGGCGACAACCTGCTCACCGCGCCCGGCTATAATTTCACCACCAATCCCGGAGCCAACCTCCTCGGCTACTTTCCCGAGTGGGTGAACAGCTCGGAGTGGGAGGGCTCCGAGACCTGTCAGGTCAGCGACATGATCACCCTGGCGCTCCGCCTCAGCGAGGCGGGCGTGGGCGACTTCTGGGATGACGCCGACCGCTGGACGCGCAACATGTTTGCCGAGGGGCAGCTGTTGCAGACGGACTGGATCGCGCGCGTGCCCGCCACGGTGTGGCCCAACATCAGCGAGAACAAGCTGCCCCTCACCGTCGTGGACCCCTACGGCACCACCGACCGCGTGGCCGAGCGCAACCTCGGTGCTTTCGCCGGCTGGGCCGCACCCAACGACTGGCACGTGGGCAACGGTCCCGGCATCATGCACTGCTGCACGGGCAACGGTGGCCAGACGCTCTACCGGATTTGGGAGCACGCCCTGCGCTTCGAGGGCGGCCGGCTTCGTGTCAATCTCCTGCTCAACCGGGCCTCGCCCTGGGCCGACGTCGCCAGCCACATCCCCCACACCGGCCGGGTGGACGTGAAATTGAAGGTCGCGGCCGAGGTGGAGCTCCGCCTGCCCGAGTGGGTCGCGCCCGCCGAGGCGCGCTGCCTCGTGAACGATCTGGATCGCCCTCTCCGTTGGTCCGGACGCTATGCGCGCGCCGGTGAGGCCAAGCCCGGCGACATCGTGACGCTGCTTTTCCCGATCAGCGAGCGCACCGACATCGTCCACCTCGAAAAGCAGCGCTACACGCTCGTGCGCCGGGGCAACGAGGTGGTGAGCATCGATCCGCCAGGGCGTTTCTGCCCGCTCTATCAGCGCGATCACTACCGCAGCGACACCACCCGCTGGCGCAGCCACCGCCGTTTCGCAGCCGAGCGGACCATCCGCTGGTAGGCCCTTTCCAGAAAACGGGAAACCCGCCCGGCGTGCCTGCCGGGCGGGCCCCCTTTATCTATGCTGTTGGTATTCGCCGGGAGGACGCACACGGTTGCCCTCTTGATCCGGCGAAATTCTTGGGCGCGATCCGTTCCTTCGCCTCGCGAACAGACACGACAAAATATTCTGCGACGGTGATCGCCGTTCCATGCAGGTATTCGACTAGCGCGGTAAAGCGGGCCGCTGGTCCACAAAAGGACGGCGGTGCTTAGGGTGGATTGGACTGTGGGGTAAAAGCAGGTTTCGAAGGCACCCAAATCCTGCGGGTAAGCGAGAATAGACTATCAGATTTCGCTGTTTGCCGGCCATGATGTATCGCGGTTTTTTCCTGAGTAATTTCTCTAGGGAGATTACCTGAGGCCGAGGCGCCCCGAACAGCTGGCGTAGGCCAGCCCGATGTCTGGCGCTTGCGCCGCGGCCGAAGGGTTTTTCTCTCAAGCGATTTCCGCAAACTCTCATGGCCGCGCGACAGGAGGCTGGTTACTCTCAGATCGCACACCCGTGCACCTGCGCCTTCACCCCCGGCCCCGCATGAACCGTCCGCTCCCGTTGCTCTACCTGCGCACCCTGCTGGCGCTGTGCCTTGCCCCGGTGCTCAGCGCCGGCGGCCCCGAGGTCATCGTCGTAGCCGACGCCCGGCCGGAAGCGGCCACGCTCCAGCCCGCGCCCGGCCGGACGGTCTTCTACCAGCTCATCACCGGTAGGGAGCACACTATCGGACGCGCTTTTGCCGGCGAGCCGCTGCCCACCACCGCCGCTGTCGAGTCGGCTGTCGTCGAGGCCCTCGCGCGCCGCGGCTACATTCGCACCCGCCCCGGCGGCCCCGCCCCCAGCCTCTGCATCCTCACGCTCTGGGGCAGCGCCAATGCCCTGCTCGATGAGATTCCTGGTGAAGACGGCGGCACAATCTTTTTCAATCAACGTGAACTCCGTCAGCTCACCGGCGCCAACAAGGCGCTCCGCCGCCACGGCGCCGACCCGCGCGAAAACGACACCATCAACGAGGCCATGCGCGAGGATCGGGTCTACGTCATGCTCGGCGCCTTCGACGCCGCCGCCCTCGCGCAGCGCAAGAAGAAGCTCCTTTGGCGCACGGCCATGAGCGTCGACAGCCTGCGCCATCCCTTCCCCGGTTCGCTCACCGTCATGCTCGCCAGTGCCGCCCCGTGCTTTGGCCGCGACGAGGATCGCGCGCTTGTGATCACCGACACCGAGCGCCGCGCCCGCGTGGACCTCGCCCCGCTCGATTTCCTCGAAACCGTCCCCGCCCGACCCGACACCAAATGAAATCCACCGCGCGCCCACCTATGCGCTCCCTCCTCGCCATGCTCACTCTTCTGCTCGGCCCCCTCGCCGGCGCCCAACCAGCCGACTTGCCCTACACTCTTGAGGGTGAAGGCCGGATCATCGTCGAACTCCGTTATCGCGACGGCCCCGCCGGCATCCGCCACCTCGAGGGCTCCCTCCGCAACACCGGCCCCACCGACGCCACCTTCGACCGCCTCATCATTGACGTGCCGTGGCTCGCCCAGCCCGGCGCCGGCCTGCTCGTCGCCGCCGGCCCGGCCACGATGGTCTCCTCCCTGCGTATTTCCGCCCTTGGCGACGGCACCCCCGCGCCGACCAGCGCCGCCTACCTTCAGGCCCGGCAGGGCGACCGGTATGCACTGCTGGCCATTGTCACCGGCAACACCTTCTGGACCCGCCTGACCTGCGCCGCCAACGGGCGCGTCGCGGTGGAGATCGATGGCGAAGGCCGGCGCCTCCGCCCGGGCGAAACCGTCTCCCTCGAGACCCTGCGGCTCGCCGAAGGCGACGACTGGCAGCAGCAGCTCCACGACTACGCCACCGAGCTTGCCGCCGCCCGCCCCGCGCCCCTGAAGCCCCGGCGCGTTTTCGTCGGCTGGTCCACCTGGGACTACTACGGCCGCACCTGGCGCGCCGAGACCTTGCGTGATCACCTGGCGCAGCTCCCGCGGATCGAACCCCGCGCCAACCTCCTCCAGATCGACGGCGGCTGGTGGCCGAGCCGCGGCGACTACACGACCATGCGGCCCGACCTCGCCGCCGCCGGCGGCATGGCGGCCTTCGCTGCGGAAGCCCGCGCCGCCGGGCTCACGGCCGGTCTGCACTTCGACGGCGCGCGCGGCGACGACCGCTCCGCCATCTACCGTGCCCATCGGGAATATTTCCTGCACGACGACCGCGGCGCGCTCGTCGCCCGGGCCCAACGCCAGGCCGGCGAGGAGCTGCGCCATGTGTTTTTCGATTACTCGCATCCGGGCACGCTGGCCTACCTGCGCGAGGTCACCCGCACCATGCGCCACGCCTGGGGCTACGACTATCTGAAGGTCGACTTTCTCATCCACAACCTCGCCTGGCATCTCCGGCAGGGCGGCATCCTGCCCGCCGGCCGCCGCCTCGCCCCGCACGATCCCGGCACGACCAGCGTCGAACGCCAGCACCTCGCCCTGCGCGCCATGCGCGAGGGCATGGGCGACGACGCCTGGTTCCTTGGCTGCAACCCCGCCTTCAACCTGGTCGCGGGCTACTTCGACTCGTTCCGCAGCAGCTTCGATATCTGGCCTAACTTCCCGCAATTCCGCATCAACGTCCTCGCCAACAGCGCCGCCTTCGCGCTCCACGGCCGCATCGCGTGGGCCGATGCCGACTACCAGGTCGCGCGTTCCCGTGCAGACCAGGACCACACGCTCGTGCCCGATCCCACGAAGGACGCCGGCGATCTGAGCACCGCCGAGGTCGCGATGCTCACGCACTATCTCGGCCTCTTCAGCACCGCCAAGCTCAACAGCGACAACCTCACCATCCTCCGTCCCGAGCGCCGCGCGCTCTTCAACCTCATGGTCGACCTGCCCGCCTGCGAGCGTTTCGTGCCGGTCGATCTCTGGCAGCACGCACGCAACCCGGAGGATGCCTGCAACCTCATGCTCGGCGAAGCCGGCGGAGTCTGCCACCTCGCCGTTTTCAACTGGGGCGACGAACCGCGCACCTTCACCGTCCACGGTCTCGGCGGATTCGCGCCCGGGCTGCTGGCCGGCGAAGCCCGCGCCGCGACGGACACCACCGGCGCCTGGCAGATCACTCTCGCCGGCCGCCACTCCGCCGTCTTTCGTCTGCCGGCTGGCGCCGGTTACGATCAGCTTCGTCGCACCCTGCGAATCGAGTGAGCGCTTCCGACTAACGGGCCAGCGTGAGCGTCACGGGTGCAGTATCGACCACATCCAGCCGCCGCGGTTCTCCATCGGACGCAACCTGAACCAGAAAAGTGCGCGGCTGATCCGCCGCGCCACCGCGGCGCTCGACCCTGAGTTGCCGCCTTGCATCGTCCCAGATGAACCGCGTCCAGGTGCCTTGGCCGCGCAAGTAAGCCTGCGTGACACCGTCGTCCTCGTAGAGCGTGAACTCGCCATCCGCGCCGGGGAAAACACAGATGGTCAGAGGCTCTGTCACGACTTCCTCCGTGTGTTGCCGGGGCGGATCAAGCGGGATGATGGCTCCGGCCCTCACATACAACGGCAGCGTGGCCAGATCCACGGTGCGCGTGATCTCGCGACCACCGGACACCCGCTCACCCGTCCACCAGTCGTGCCACTCGCCCGCCGGCAAATACAGCCTGCGCTCCGTCGCGCCCCGCTCCACCACGGGCGCGACGAGCAGGTCGCGACCCCAGAGGTATTCGTTGCCGCGCGCCGCCGCGGCGGCGTCGGCCGGATGATGAATCCACAACGCACGCATCAGAGGCAGGCCGTGATCCCGTGCTTCACGGGCCAAGGTGTAGGTATAGGGCAGCAGCCGGTAGCGCAGCTCCAGGTAGCGCCGGCAGATCGGCTCCACCCGTTCGTCCGGCCAGGCGCCGGGCGCGGGTTGCTCCGCGGCGGGCGCGTGAGCCGGCTCGGGCGGCCAGGCGGGCTGGTCCGCCTCCCAGCCCCACGGCAGCCGCAACGGCCACATGCGCCCATGCCCGCGGAACGACGGACTGAAGGTGCCGAACTGGAACCACCGCACGAACAATTCTCCGGTGAGTTCGGGCGTGGGCTTCCAGCCGCCGATGTCGCTGCCCCAGAAGGGTGAGACCGAAAGCGAGAAATTCAACGCCACCGGCACCTGGGCGGCCAGCGCGGCCCAGCTCGACTCAAGATCGCCCGACCACATCCAGCCGCCGTGGCGCGCGACACCGAGGTAGCCGTTGCGCTGAAGGTGCCAGGGTCGGACGTCGGGGCGCGCCGCGAGCGGGCCGTCATGATACATCCGGTGCCGCGCGAAGCGGGACGCCACGTCATACCAGTCACCCTCGTCGGGCCACCAGCCATCGATACCGGCGGCGAATGCCGCCTCGTGCCGCCGCCAGTAGTTCACGAGGTGCCGCGCATCACTTGCGTCCACGGTGGCGTCGGCAAAATCGCCGTGCAATTCGTCGCCATCCCATCGCTTCCTGGTTTGCTCGCTCGTGCCGTCGGACCGCGAAACGAACAGCGGCTCGACCGGCGGCGGCGTGACATGCGCCACAATCTTGAAATTCCGCCGGTGCAATTCCGCGAGGAGCGTCGCGGGATCGGTGCCGAAGATCGCGGGGTTGAATTCGAGCGAATCATGGCCCGTGTTCCAGCCCGAGGGACAGAAGCCCGTTCCGAGGTAGATGAGGCCGTCGCATGGCAGCTTCTTCGCGCGAAAGGTGTCGGCCACGGCGAGCATCTCCCCCGCGCCCGGGAGCGTGCGGTGCGATTGCAGGTAGCCGAGTGCCCACTTCGGCGGCAGCGCGGCTGGGCCCGTGAGGGCGGAGAGTTCGCGAAGGAACGCGACGGGGTCGCGCGCATCAAGGATGATCACGTCGAACTTCGCGTGGGCGCCCTCGGGCGGAAGGAATTCCCCCTGCGCGCCGCGCAGGTCGAAGCCGCCGGGGCCGGACACTACGACCAACGCCCAGCCTTCGGCGCTGATCAGGCAGGGCACGGCACTGCGGGCGCCGTGCGTCCACTTGTCCGGCGTCCACTGGCCGTTGAACAACGGGAAATTCCCGCCGCGTCGGTCAAACTGCGGACCGCCGCCCCCGAGGCCGTAAAGCGGGGCGTCGCCCGTGCGGAAGGTGAAGCCGTCTGCCGTGAATGTGATTGCTTGGACCAAACGCCCATTCACGCCCTCTTCGCGCAACACCAGCGATGCCTCGCGCACCTCGGCTCGGAAGCGGCCCACGCGAAAGTCTGCATCCTCCCGGTCGGCGGTCTGCCGCCACACCGGAGCCGGCCAAACGCGTGGCACCAGCAACGGCGCACCGTCCGGCGCAAGCCCGGGGGGCTCACCGGGCCGCGCCACGATGCGCACCACGCCCTCCCCGCCGGTATACACCGCGAGCCGGGGCGCCTCCGACGCCGGTAGCCCGGTCACAAGCGAAAAGCCGAGGATAATCCAGCTCACCCGCAAAACGTGCAGGAGTGCATCGAGGCGGGAAAACGCGGGCTCCATTTTTAGGCGGCCGGTCGGGTCCGCAGGCTAGGCTCAGGGCGAGTCGGTGCGGCCCTGGGGCAGCGCGCTGTCGGGCTTGTCGTTGTGACGACGGCCAAAGACCCGCCGCGACCAGGCTTCCATCTGGTCGTCGACTTTTTGCATCTGTTCGGCGGACTCGAAGAAGCGGCCCTGATCGTTGGAGTCCTCGATCCATTTCTCCAGCGCGGGGCGCAGACGGGCGAGCGCAGCGACGTGGACGGGGTCGGCCGAACTCACAAGGTTCACCGTCTCGTGTGGGTCGGCTAGCGTGTCGTAGAGTTCCTCGGCGGGCATATGCGGGGCGAAGAGCGCCGCCTGCACCGCGTTGAGCTTTCCTGCCTCGTGGAGCCGGCGCATGGCAGGGATGGCCACGTATTGGTTCTCCTTGTAGCGGCTGAGCGCGTAGAAGGGTTTCTCGGGGGTAAAATTGCGGATGTAGCGGTAGCGCTCATCCCGGGCGGTGCGTAGACGGAAGACCGCCTCGTCGCACCGGTCACGCGCGGCGAAGGCGATGGCGCGTGGCGCCTCGGCGCGCAGTCCATAGAGCACGCGACCCTGCATGGCGGCGGGTTTGGCCACCCCTGCAAGATCGAGCGTTGTGGCGGTGAGGTCGATAGCCTCGACCAGACGGGCGTCTACCGTGCCAGGCGTGAAACCGGCGGGCGCGGACATTCCTTTGGGCCAGCGGATGATCAGCGGGATGCGGAGGCCGCTGTCGTAGCACCATTGCTTGCCGCGCACATGGGCTTGGCCGTGGTCGCCGAGGAAGACGACGACGGTGTTGTCGGCCAGGCCGTCGCGTTCGAGCAGGGCGAGAATAGCGCCGATCTTGACGTCGAGCGCCGAGGCGTCGTCGAGGTAGTTGGCCCAGTCGGCGCGGACTTCGGGGCAATCCGGATAGTAGGGCGGGATCTCGACCTTGGCCGGATCGGCGCGCGGCGGGGCCTCGAAGGAGCGGCCCGTGGCGACGTTGGATTTGGCGTCGCGGTGCGTCTCAGAAAGGTTGATCTGCGCGTAGAAGGGCTGGCGGGCCTTCAGGTCGGACCACTTGTCGGAGTCGAAGGGCTTGCCCGGATAGTGGAAGTTCCAGTCGGTCTTGCCGGCGCCGCGGAAGCCGAGCTCGGCGGGGAACTGGCGGATGTTGGCCGTGAAATAGCCCGCGGGCCGCAGCCAGTCGGTGATGACCTTCACGCCCGCGGGTAGCGGGTGAGCCGGGTCGCGGTTGGAGCGGTGGTTCTGGGCGTTGATCGTGGTCTGATACATGCCCGTGATGATCGCCGAGCGGCTGGCGGAGCAGACCGGCGCGGTGGTGAAGGCGCGGTCGAAGCGCACGCCCTCGGCGGCGAGCCGGTCGAGGTGAGGGCTCCAAACCTCCTGGGTGCCATAACAGCCCAGATGCGGGCTGAAGTCCTCGGCGAAGATCCAGAGGATGTTAGGCCGCGCGGCCGGCGAGAGAGTGGCCGCGCACGCCGCGGGCAGAACGGCGCAACCGAGAACGAGGGGAACAAACAAACGGGGTAACGGACGCATGGGCGGGAGACGGATTGGGGGCAAACAAGTTACCCGCAAACCTCGCGCCTGACCATGAGTTTTACCGCCTGATGATTTGAGGATTTTGGCCGGCCGATTGGTCCCGGGCATCCGGCGTGAAGCAAAAAGTCGCGCGCACAGGAGTGCGCCCGGCTGGGTAAAACCGCGCGACGACCATGGCGTCGCGCGGGATGCTTTTGCTCAATAGCTGGTGAAAACGTGCACCATAGGGCCCTCATTCAGATCCCCCTTGCGATACATCGAGACGACGTTGGGGTAAACGAGCGAGCTCGTGACCGTGGAGCCGGTCTTCTCCAACAGCGTCAGGTCGCCGGCATACAGGTGGTCGTCAGTCTGGGGGTTGATCGCCACGGCGAGCGCGTTGTTGCAATCGAAGAACTCGATGTTCCCGCGGTTGCCTTGCACCCCATTGCGAATGGCGCCCATTCCGTAGAGCGCAATGTTGTCACAGCCCCTGAAATGGACCACCGAGGATTTGCCTTCGAGTCCATCAACCTGAGTGTATTCGGTTTTTCCGCCGTAGATGCGCACATTGTTCGACCAGCGAAATTCCGTGTAGTGATCAGGGCCGGCCGGATGCTCGGGATTGAATCCATAAATCCAGAGCGGCTCGACGCGCCGATTGGAGGTGGAAACCCCCGCAACCTCGAGAATCCGGAACCCCGGATGGTTGGATTTGCCGGCTTTTCTCGAGCCGACGAAATACCAGCGCCCGCCGCCGTTGCCGGTGATCTTGATCAGGCTATGCGGTTGGCTGGGTTCCGTCAGGCCGTTCAACGTCGGGGCCCGATACGGCTGACCCATGTGCACCATCGAGTCGCCGCCGGCCATCCAATGCACGGCGTTGAACCAGTCATGGGAAGTCTCGCCGACCCCCTCGTCATCATAAGTGTCCACGCCGATCGTGAGGTCGCCGAGATAAGCCGTGGAAGTGGCACTGTTGTTGGTCGTGATCATGGGCGTCTCCGCGGTAGGCCGTCCTCCCTGCCAGGCGCCAACCTCGATGCGGGTGAGGTATCGTGCCGCGCCGAAGAGGATTTTGTTCTGGGGAATCGTTACCGTGCTGGTGATGCGATAAATGCCCTTGGGTAAAAACACCTTGGCTTTGGTGCTGAGCAGATTGTTCAGCGTGCCGGCCAACGTGCCGGAGGTGGCGGTCGCAAGGCCAGTGGTCGCGTTGATGGTGATCTCCCCTCCCTCGACCGGATCGTAGGCATTGCCGTCGTCCACCGAGGGTAATTTCCCCCACACATGCTTGGAGACGATGTTTCCGGCGGGCGCGGCATTCGTGGTGAATGAAGGGCGCTCGGCCGGGCCAATCCCAAAGACTCCGTTGAGTGAGCTCTGGGTGTTTTGCGGGATGACCGCGTTGCCGGCCGCATTGTCAATTAAGCCGGCATTCTGGTTGTTCCAGTTGTATTCGTTGATGCGCTGCCACTGCCCCGCTGTGCCGGAAGTGGTGAAAGCGCCTCCTGGTTTCTTGACCATGCGATTGCTCCCGATGACGTGCACATCGCGCAGGTAAACCGACGCGCCCGCGGTGTTGTCGATCGCGGCGGCTGCTGTGTTGTTAAGCGTGATCCGGCCATCCACTAGGTTGAGCATGTTATTGTGGGGTTTGGTCCCCGGCGCCAAGGTGGTGATGGCCGCGACATTCTGCCCGGCGGGCGCGGTGATGCTGAAACCCACCATGGTCAGGGGCGAGAACCCCTGGAAGTTGATCGCCGACTCGGTTTGGTTCGTCAGCGTGATCCCCACGAACACCGTGCCGGCCGTCCCTGTCCCCGTGGTGTCGATGCCATACTGGCCGCCGTTGATGGAGACGTTCACCAAGCCCCAGCCCCGGGCTGGCACGCCTTTGATGCCCGCATAGGCGGCAGCGGCACCCGTGCCGGCCTCGATGCTCACATCCTCGACCGAGGAATCTTGGGCTTGATTGAAGTAGAGCGCAATCGCGCCGGTGAGATTGGCGGCACTGACATCCAGGTCTATGCCGCGCAGCATCTGATTGTATCCCTGCGACGCCTTCTCGGTGCTGTTCATAGTCGCGTTGCCGGTTCGCTCAAAGTTCTTGAACTCCAAGAGGGCTTTGGGCGCGCCGGGGTTGTTAAAGCCGCCAGCACTTGCCACCAGCTTAATCTTGGGGCGGGCACCCACGGTTGAGCCGACGATAGCCAAATGATTGGCCGGGGTCGCGAACTCGTAGCCCGGGGCTGAGGGCGGTGCCCCGGTCGCGGTCCAAGCTTTGAGCGTGTTGTTCACATTGTAGGTGCCGGGCTCGAAATACACCACCAAGCTCCCCTTCATGAAAGTGGTGGCGTTGAGCTTGGACTGCGCATTGCCGAAATTATAGGCATCCTCCAGCGCCTGGTTGATCCCGGCGGTGTTGGTGGCCGCCGAAGCGCCCGGAAGCACCCCGTAATGCCTCACATTGAGGTAGCCCTTGTCGAACAAAGGATCATTTTGCGCCGCCGTGGGTATGGTGTTCACGGCCTGCAAGGGAGTGACCGCCAGGCCGAGCAAGGCGAAAGCCAAAGCCGGCAAGAGCCATCTGGCCAATGCTCGCGAACGGCTGACCGGAAAGGCTGGGCCGAAGCCGGCCAAACGAAAAACGCTGGATGTTTTCATGATGATGAACGATTGCTGCGATGAAATCGGAAAAGAGGCCCGCTGACCGGGGACGGACGGCGCGCATCGGGATTTCGGGTGATCAGAGACTATGTCCAGTTGCCAAAACTTCCGCGGGAACGGGAGATCGGACGCGCGGAGCGCGGGCGGACTGGCGTCTGAGGCGTGGGGGCTAAAAGCAGGTTCCGTCGGCACCCGAATCCTGCGAGGGTAAGCCGCGAGATTAACCGAGTGCCTGCCCCGCCACCATGAGTTCGCGCGGATACTTCCTGAGAATTTTCCACCAGGAATTCACCCTAGAATATTGCCAACTGATTCAACCGCGAAACCCCTATGCACCCGAGGCGTTGATCGCTCAATCAAACGGCAAAAAAAGCCGCCCTCGCTGAAGGCGGCTTGGAAAGGCGAACCGGATCGGGGCGGCGGTGTCGCCGCCCCGAAAGGCCCGGCGGGCGCCGGCTAGTTCGCCGGGGAGGTGGTGGTGCCGCGCTTGTAGAGCACAGCCTGCTCGTTGCCGGGGACGAAGGTCGCGCCGTCGATCAGGCGCCGGAAATTCTCGGCGTTGGGCGAGGCCTGCGCCTGAGATTGGAGCTGGGCGACGAGGTAGTTGAGGCAGGTGCCGAGGATGCGGATGTTCGCGTTGACGGGGGGAGTGGCGCCGACGGGCGAGGACGCACCCGCCAGGCCGAACATGCGGAAGTCGGAGCAATTGTTGAAGTGCACCGTTTCCTTGGTGGCGCTGTCGCCGCTCTCGGCTTTGAACTGGTAGATGCGGATTTCGTCGGCGTCCACAAACTCGGCCTGGGGAGTGTCGTCCCCGTGCTCGATGTTGAGCATGTAAAAGCGCAGGGGGTTGTTGGCGACGACTTTGGTGCCGGTGACCTTCAGGTGGCGGTAGCCCGTGCCCATGGACACGGAACTCTCGTTCCACAGGCCATACCAGCGGCCGCCGCCGTTGCCGCTGATGAGGACGAGGGGCACGGTCATGTTGTTGTTGGTGGTGTTGGTGGCGTGGCGGTCGAAGACCACGTTGCGGACCTGCGAATTGCCGCCGGCGCGCCACTGGGTGGCATAGACGTTGGCGTCGGCGCTCATCGGAAGGAGCACACGGAAGTCCGCAAGCTTCGGGGCGGCAGCGGGGTCGTTAGTGGAACGGAGCAAGGGGCCGCCGGCGCCGTTGTTGAAGGCAGTGGCGCCGCTGCCACCGACCTTGGCCCGCAGCACGGAGTGCGAGGCGCTCACGCCGTAGAGGACGGTGTTCGTGGCGAGATCCACCGGCTTCTCCATGATGTATTCACCGCGGGGAATAAAGACGGATTTGCCCGAGACGGCGGCGGCGGCGATGATGGCGTTGAGGCGGGCGGCGTTGTCGGCGAGACCTTCGGCAATGCCATTGGCCGTGGTCTTGGCGTTGACCACAGTGCCGGTGTCGGAAGCGGGAAAGGCGAGGCCGTTGAACGTGGATTGCCAGGCGTGGAAGTTGCCCGTGCCTTGGGTGAAGTTGGCGGGCGGAGCGCCGATCGCGCCAGGCAGGATATAAATATCGCCCGCCGTGCCGCTCGACATGGCGCCGTCCACCCAGCGGCGGACCCGTTTGACGTTGTTGGTCGCCGAGGCGATGGCCTGGTCAATATTCACGCCGGCGGCCCACTCCTCGTAGAGACGCCAGCCGCTGTGCGCGCCGCCGGTGATGCCGTCGCCGTTCTTGATCATAAGGGTCTGGACGGCCGCGCCGACGGGATCGGTGAGCTGGACGGCGGGATCGACACCACCGTTGAGGAGATAGACGTTCTTGAGGAAGACGGAGCGGTTGCCGATGATCGCTATGCGGGGATTGCTGCCGTCCGCCGTGATCTGAATGCGGGAATCCACGACCGTGAGGCTGGCCAGCCAGGGGGTGTCGCTGGCGTTGAGCGGCTCGAGCGAGATGCCGCGGCCGTTGATCTCGCAGCCGACGAGCACCATGGTGCCGCGATCGCCATAGACGAGGGATTTGCCGCCGGTGGTCTGGTTGATGAACCGGCTGTTCACGACGACGGGGGCGTGGCCGTCGAGGAAAAGTCCACCGTATTTGCCGCCGTCCACGCTGAGGCCGTAGATGTAGCCGCCGGGGCCGGGCGCCCCCTCAAGGCCGGCATGGAAACCGGTGCCGGTGATGCTGACGTTGCTGATGTTGCAACCTTGGGCGGCGGCCATGGAGAGGCCGACGGCGCCAAGGTTGCCGGTGGTGTTCAGATCAATGTCAATGTGATCAATCGCCTGGAAGTAGTGGGAGTTGTCCTCGTTGTCCTCGGGGCCAGTGGAGTTCAGGCGGGACCAGAAGTAGATAAATTCCTTTGGCGTGCCCGGAGAGTTGAAGCCGGGGGAATTGTTCTTGAGCTTCAGCACCGGGCGCGTGCCGGAGCGATCCCCCTGCAGGATGCAGGGGAAGTCGCGGGTATTGATGCGGAGGGCGTTGTAGTATTCGGTCCCATAGCTGCCCTCAGGCGGGGTCTTCGGGTGCGGGATTTCTCCCTGCACGGCGTTGATCTTGTCGCTGAGAAAGTAGGTGCCGGCAGGGATGAAGACGACGAGTTGTCCGTCGCGCGCCTCGTTGATGGCGCGCTGGAGGCCGACGGTATTGGCGTCGGCATAGATGTCGGTCGCGCTGGATTTGAGGCCGTAGGGCTGCTTGGTCACATCAATGATGCCGATGTTGTCGATGTCGTCGGGCGCGGTGGTGTTGGACGCGCGGTAGCGGTCGCGGAATAGCGTGCCGCGGCGCTGCACCTCGCTTGCGAGGCGGCGGTAGTATTCGCTGGCGATGTCGTTGTCCACCGTCACGGTGAGCACGGGATCGTTGGCGGTGCCGGTGGCCTCGACGGAGTTGAAGCTAACCTGCGCCGTGTTGCCGCTGATGCTGACACGGAAGGTGTAGTCGCCGGGCCCGGAGATGTAGTCGGTGACATCAAAGGTGATTATGCCGGCGGTGGTGCGGATGGGTTCGCTGTCGAGGAGCGGGCCGGTGAAAGCGGGACGATCCGCCCACAGCATGCTGTCGGCCCAGTCATCGGCGGCACCGGCCTTGCGGTTGTTGGCGCCGTGAATCTGGACCGTGCCGCCGCCGGACACGCCGGCCGACTGACGGAGGGTGAGCGTGACGGCGGTGGGCGTGCCGGTGCCAGAGGTCACGGGCACGCGGATGCGGAGGAAGGCCTCCTTCACACTGCCCGAGTTCTGCACCAGAAAAGTGGCATTGCCCCCCTGCGGGGAGCTTTGGCTGGCGGAAACCCAGGTGTCAGCCGCGGGATAATAGGATTGTTGCGAGGGCGCGGCGTTGGCCCAGGCCGCGATGGAAACGAAAACTGCCGCCAGCAAAGGCAGCCGAACAGCGGAACGGAACGGATTTTTCATGAACACAGGATAACAGCCCGGGCTTGCCGGGATTATGAGGCCGCAGCCACGGTGGAACCCGCGGCGACAAGCGAGGTGCGGAGGTGGGGTAAAGCAGGTTCCGGAGGCACCCGAATCCTACGAGGGTAGGCAATGATGCTATCAGCACAGTCTGCGCCCCGCCATGAACTATCACGGAATTTTACTGAGAAATTCCGCCGCTCTATGTCATAGGCGGGGCTTGCCCGGCGATCACTTGAAAGCGTCCGGCAGTTTCTGGCCCAGCCATTCGAGCAGCTTCTCGCGCCAGCCGGGGCGCGTGCCCGGCCAGGTCGACACGTTGTGTCCGGCACCGGTGATCGTGAAAAGGTCACTTTCACCGCCCGCGGCCAGCAGCTCGGCGTGAAAGTTCTCAGCCTGGGAAAAATCCACCAGCTTGTCTGCCGTGCCGTGCAACAGCAGGAACGGCGGCAGCCCGGCGCGGACATGGGCCTGGGGTGAAGCTGCGCGCAGCGCCTCGCGCGCGTCGGCATCGACGATATCGCGCCCGAAAAGCGTCTTCAACACGGCCGGGTGCCCGGCCTGATACGCCGCCAGATCCTGCACGCCCGAAAACGCCACGACCCCGCGCACGCCGAGCCCCGGCCCGCCCCGCGCGCCGACCAGCGAAACAAGATGACCGCCCGCGGAGAAGCCCAGCAGCGCGATCCGGTCGGGATCCACGCGCCATTCGGCGGCGTGGGCCTTGACCCAGCGCAGCGCTGCCTCGACGTCCTCGGCACAGGCGGGGAATTTGTGCACCGGGGCCAACCGGTAATTGACGCTGAACCAGGCATGGCCGGCGCGGGCGAGCGGGGCAAAGAGCGGCGCGATGCCCGCCGCCGCCTTGTCCCCGCCGGTCCAGCCGCCGCCGTGCACGATGAGCACGGCAGAATACGGCCCGGGGCCGGCGGGCGTGAAGGCGTCGAGCTTAAGGTGCTCGTCACCGACGCGGGCATACTCGATGTCAAGCTCCAGCCGGCCGGCGGGCAGCCCGGCATGCGGCGATTTGAACCGCTCCTGAAAAAATCCGAGCATCGCACCGGGGGCATCGCCCGTGAAACGCGGCTCGGCCTGGCTGGTCAGGCGCAGCACCGACACGCCGGCGCGCGCGCAAGCGGCCTCGATTGCGCGCGCATGGTTCGGATGGTGCCACCAATGCCCATTGTTGTTCGCCGGACCGTCCTTTTCCCGGTTGAAGAGGAACACCGGCGGATCGTCGGAAGTGATCATGGAGAGAAAATCCACGTCGGCGCGCAGCTCGCGGCCCCGCGGAGACTCAAGTTCGGCGCGGCTCTTCATATGGAAAAAATTCGCGCCGGGCACGGCTTCCTCCACGGCCGCGGGGAGGTTCTTCCGCCACTCGGGCCGGTAGGGCCCCACGATCGGTTCCCAAGCGAGCATGTCGTAGGTGGCCTGCGTTTGGAAGGCACCCACCGCCACCACCCGTGTGGACTCGCGCGCAATGGGGTCGGAACTGGCCGGATCGGCGAGATCGTCGTGGAACGCCAGCCACAGCGACGTGCCCGCGCCGGCGGAGCCGCCGTAGGCCGCGATGCGCGTGGGGTCGATGTTGAAGTCCGCAGCACGATACCGCACGGTTTGCAGCGCCCGCGCGGCATCACGCATGATTTCGTTGATCGTCACGTCTTTCACCCACCGGTAGGTGATGGCCATGCAGGAGACCCCCGCCGCCAGCGCCTGCCTCAGCAGGGCGGGCTCCATATCGCGCTTGTCCCCGCCGGAGAAGCCACCGCCGTGGATGAAAATGATGAGCGGTGTCGGCCGGCTGCCGGCCGCCGGCCAGAGATCGAAAACTTGGCGGGGATCGGGGCCATAGGGCACGTTGGCGAAAGCCGGCGCGGGCACCATGAAATGCGCCTGCGCCTCGGCCGGCGTGAGCTGGCCGTCGCCGTCGGCATCCGCCGCCGGATTGCGGCGCAGCAGCACATCGAGCCGCCCCGGCGAGGTGTCGGGCAGCGGCGGCTTGAAGACCGAGTCGAGCCAGGCGACGACCTGGGCCGGGTAGTTGCCCGCCGGCCGCAGCCCATGACCTTGGCCCGGCAACGGCGTGAATGAACTGACCACCCCGGCCGCGCGCAACTGCGCGTGGAAGTCCACCGACTGCGCGTAGGGCACCAGTTTGTCCGCATCACCATGGAAAAGCCGGAAGGGGGGCAGTCCCGCGCGCACATGGTGCGCCGGCGACGCCGCCTCGAGCGCAGCCTGCGCCGTCGCATCGAAATGGTCGAAGCCGAAGACATTTTTCAGCAGCTCGGGCCGGTCCTTCCCGTAGGCCGCCAGGTCATGCACCCCGAAGATCGGCACCACCGTCTTCACGTCGAGTCCGGGCCCGCCGCGCGTGCCCACGAGTGACACGAGGTGCCCGCCGGCCGAAGGCCCAACCAGCGCGACTTGCCCGGGATCAATCCGGAAGCGCGCGGCGTTGGCCTTCACCCAGCGAATGGCTGCCTCGACGTCTTCCACACACGCCGGAAACTTGTGCGCGGGCGCCAGCCGGTAGTTGATGCTGAACCAAGCATAACCCGCTGCCGTGAGCGGATCGAAAAAAACCGGGACATTCTGCCGCTTGTCGCCGCCGGTCCAGCCGCCGCCGTGCACGATGATCACGGCGGGGAACGGTCCCGGTCCGTCCGGCACACGCGCATCGAGCCGCAGACTCACTCCGCCCGCTACGCCGTATTCCAGGTCGGACTGGATCTCGGCCGCCTCCACCGCAACGGCGAACGTGGCGAGCAGCAGCAAGCCAAGGGAACTCCATGTAGCCCGGACGAGTGGAGCACTTTGCCCCCAAGGTGTTTTCCCCGCTTGCCAGCGCGTTGAGGGTAACGCGCTCCACCGGGACGGCAGGCTTTTCTCAGATTTTTTCATATTCGGATCGAGTCACGGGTTCGGCGGTGTCGTAGAGCAGCGACGGCGTGAACCAGCCGGGATCAGCCGGGCGTGGTCGGGTGGCCCCGCCCCAGGTCGACTGACTGGCGGCAGAATCGCTCCAGGCGCGGCGCGACCAATGCGGCCCGCGTAGCGGGTCGCGCGTGCGCTGCATCCACGCCAGCAGCGCCGAGTGAAGCCGGTCGCGCACCGCCGCATGGACCGGCGAGGTGATCAGATTGCGGAGTTCGCCCGGATCCTCGTGAAGATCGTAGAGCTCGTCGGTATCGAGCAGGCTGATCGCCAGCTTGTGCCGGCCGTCGCACACCGCGCGGATGGGTGCAAAGGCCCCGAAGCCGTCGTGGTCGATCTCGAAGCGGTTGAACTCGAGAAACACCTCGGCGTTGGCCGCCATCGTCGGCATGCGGCACTGTCCGAGCAGCGAGCGCCCTTGCAGCAACTCCGGGGCCGGCACGCCGAAGTAGTCGAGCATCGTGGGGGCGAAATCAATATGCGACACCGGCCCCGCTGACACGGCTCCGGTCGGCAAGTGACCCGGCCAGCGCACGATAAAAGGCACGCGCGCGATCTCATCATAAACACAAGGGCCCTTCCCGTGCAGCCGGTGGCTGCCGAACATGTCGCCGTGATCGGCGGTATGGATCACGAGCGCGCCGGGCGCGGTCGCATCGATCGCCGCCAGCACCCGGCCGACTTGCGAGTCCGCGTAACTGTTGCAGCCGAAGTGGCGCGGGTGATGGAGCCAGGCGGCGGCGCCCTCGCGCTCCAGCTTGTGCACCCACTTGTGCTCGACGTGCCACGCCCACTCGCGTTGGGCGCGGGGCTTGTCGGCGAGCGGATCGTCCGCATTCGGCACCGGGAAGCGGAACCCCTCGAACGCGCTCACATACGGTTCCGGGCAGATCCACGGGTGATGTGGTTCGTCGATCGAGACCACCAAAAAGAAATCCTCGTCGCGGTGCTGGCGGATGAATTCGATGGCCCGGTCGGCACTGCGATGGGCGTGGGTGAACTCCGACGTCACGCCATGCTTCGCCACCTCGGCGGGCCCGAGCGCGCGGCGCGAAAGCGAGCGCGCGGCCTCGTCAGGCAGCGAGTCGAGGTAGTTGCGGCCGTCGAACCAACAGGCGGTATCCCAGCCGGGCGGACAGAAGCCGCTACCGAAATAATCGCCGCCGTCGAGGTGCCATTTGCCGGCGTAGCCTGCGGCGACACCCGCCGCCTGCAACCGCTGCCCGAGCGTGGGCAAGTCCGCATGTGGCGCCATGTCGTTACCAAGGACACCGTTGCTGTGCGGATAAAGCCCGGTGAAAATCGCCGAGCGCGCGGGCCCGCACACCGGCGCGCAACAGTAGGCGCGGTCGAAACGCACGCCCTGCGCGGCGAGCCGGTCGAGGTGCGGTGTGCCGAGCGCGAGATCGGGCCGGTAGCAGCCGACGCAATTGGCGCCCTGCGTGTCGAGGAGGAAGAAGACGGCTTGTTTTCGGGGCATAGGAATATCAGGGCTGCAACGTCAGCACGACCGCCTGCACCTCCATCGCCTGCGCGCCGGGTATGTCGAGTGCGCGCAGCGTAAGGTCGCCGCGACCGGCAGGGAGTTCGAACACTCCGACCTCAAAGGGCCGGAAATCCTTCGTGTAGGATTCGACGCGCGGCACGCGATCCGCAGCGGCGCCGATCAAGGGCGGATCATTGGGCACAAGGAGTTTTGCGCTGACCCGGCTTGCGCCGACCGACACCTCGACGGTCGCTCCCACGTCGGCCGCGGAACAGGCGTAATAAATCTCCACCCGGTAGCGCCCGGCGGTGGCCACCTCAATCGGCCACGTCATCCGGCCGGCAGTTGTAGTCCAATCGGTGAAAAACGACGAGTTCGGCCAGCGGGCGCTGCGTTTTACGCCGTCGTGCGGCATACCGTCACCGGCGGCCAGCTCCGCGACCGGCATCGCCGCATGGCCGACTGGAAATGGACGCACCGTCTCAGCGCGTAGCGGCATGGCGTCGCGTTTCCATATGGCCACGGCCTGGGTGAGTTGGGTCACGAGAGAGGGATTCTCACCGGCAATGTTCTTCATCTGCGCCGGGTCGGCCGCGAGATCGAAGAGCGCACCCTCGGCATCGAGCATATAATGCTGAAAGCGCGCGCTCACCTTCCCTCCCCACTCCGCAAACAGCGTGCGGTCGGGCCAGCTGGCCGCCGTGCCGTTACCCGGGGCCAGCAACGGCCGCAAGCTCGTGCCGTCCAACGGAAGCTCGCCGCCGGGGGCCAGTCCGGCGAAATCGGTCAGGGTTGGAAAAAGATCCAGCACTGAAGTGTTCTGCCTCACCACCATGCCGGGCGTGATCCGACCGGGCCAGCGAATGACGCCGGGCGAGCGCACGCCACCTTCGTCGGTGGACGCCTTGCGGCCTTTCATGCCACCGTTCCATCGCCAGCTATTTGGGCCGTTGTCACTGAAATAGATGACAATGGTGTTGTCACCCAGTCCGAGTTCAACAAGCCGGCGGGTGAGACGGCCAACGTTGTCGTCGATATTCTCCGTCATGGCGAGCACCGCGCGGGTGAAGTCAGGCTCCTCCGTCTGGTCAGCCAAGCCCCGTTGCCGGAGGTCGCGCCTGGCAAATTTTGCCCAGTATTTTTCCGGCACTTGCAAAGGAGTGTGCGGCGTAGGCAGCGAGAGAAAGCACAGAAAAGGCCGGTCGCGGTGTGCCGCGATGAACTTTGCAGCATGGTCCGTGAGGTCATCGGCGAGAAAACCCCGGCTGCGGATGCGGCGGCCGTTGCGCTCGATTTCGGCATCGAAATACGACGGCCAGTGACCCTGGGTGAAGCCGTAGAATTCCTCGAATCCGCGCGCGTTCGGGTGGTAGGGCCCCTGCGCGCCGTTGTGCCACTTGCCGAAGAGGCCGGTGGCATAGCCCGCCGCCCGGAAAGTTTCGGCCATCGTGTGCTCACCCAGATTGAGGCGCTCGTTGCCATTCTGCACCCCGGTGACGCCAGTGCGCGTGTGATAGCGGCCCGTGAGCAGCTCGGCCCGTGTGGGCGAGCACACCGGCGAGACATAAAACCGGTCGAGCCGCGCGCCGCTGCGCGCCAGCGCGTCAAGGTGCGGCGTGGCCACCGCGGTGTTGCCGTTGAATCCCACATCGCCCCACCCTTGGTCGTCAGTGAGGAGGATCAGGATGTTCGGCCGCCGGCCGGACTCAGCCGCAAAACCGGCTGACCAACTCATTGCCAGCAGAAGCAGGAAAGGGCGGAACATGGCGCAGCGGGGAAAAGTGGGGGTCACGGGGCAGTCGCGAGCCAACGGCGAAAATAATCCGCGCACAAGGCGACATCCGCCTCCAGTTCTGCGGACATGTGCTCGTATTCGAGGTAGACGATGCCGGTGAATTTCTGGCGCCGCAGTTCCGCCAGTTGCCCGGCGATGTCAGACACGCCCGTGCCCCAGGGAACGTCACGCGCGGTCTTTTCGGCAAAGCCGGAAAGATCCTTGAAATGGAGGGAAATAATCCGGCCTTCAGCCTTCCGCAGGGCGTCGACCGGCTTGAAGCCTGAGCGCACCCAATGGCCTGTGTCGGCGCACAAGCCGAAGTGCGGCCCGTAAGGCGCCACGGCGGCGAGCGCCACCGCAGGATCAGCGTAAATCGCAGGGGTGGCGTGATTGTGCAATGATGCCCGAACGCCGGTTTCCCGGCAAAGCCGGTCCACCAGAGGCATGAATTCCGGCGTGGCTTCGCACGTGATTTCACGCAACCCCATCGCGGTGGCGAAGGCAAAAATCTGCCGCCAGTCAGCTTCGGTCTTGGCCTTGACCACGCCATAGCTGGCGAGCGTGACGTTGTGCTTTTTGAGGTGCGCCAGCGCCTCGGCCTGCAATTCCGGTCGCATGGTGTGGGTGAACTTCGGCTCCAAGCCGTCACCGAATCTCTGACCGGAGTAGGCTTGGAGATAACGGATGCCCAGTGCATCGAGCTTCTCCACCGTCTGCTTGAAACTGTAAGCCCGGAAGGTCCAGGCCTGGGCCCCGAGCTGTGGCACCGGCGCGGGCGGCGGAGGTGACTGGCAACCGGCGAACAGCGCAGCCAGCAACCCGGCCAGGCCGATCAAAGGGAGAAGGAGAGGCTTTTGCAGGTTCATAAATCGAGTCGACGCATGGCGCGCTTCACGCCGAGACCCCGAGCAGCCCTCGGGTGAGTTGGAAATCATGGAGACCGTGCGTGCTCGTCGCTGGCGTCCTTTGTCGGCGCAAGACCGCCGTGGCCAGATCCAGCAAAGCCCGGCTGTCGGTCACGGCGTCGCCCGAGAGCCCCAAGTCAATGTCTCCGCTCGCGCGGATCGCTCCGCTCTCTGCTGTCTGCACCACGGGCAGGAATGGATGGGTCGGCTGGGCGTGATCGCGCACCACGGTCAGAAAAATCTGCACACCGCACCCGCCGAGGCCGGTCAGATTTTCCACCCAGTGGTCGGTCTCGGTCGCCACCACATGCAGGCCAGGCAGCGAGAAAGTCTGCCCATAAGCCAGGGTCGCGTATGGCCGCAACGAGCCGAGCAACGGCGTGAGAAAATCCGGGTTCGCCAGCAACGCATCACTCTCGGGCACCAGCACGCTGCCGCCCACGACGAGGATCTGGCTGGCAACGCGGGCCAGGGCCCCGGCCGTGGCTGCTGCGACCGGTCCGGCCGTCTGCAGTCCCACCCCTATCGTGCCCCAATCCCCGACGCACGCCACCGGGGCCGTCGCCACTGTTTCCGGGGCGCCAAACCAGGCCTCGACCAGGTTAATCGCACGATCCATGCCGCCGTCGAGTTGCACGCTGACCCAGCCAAAGCGCCCGGATGCAATCCCCGCTTGCTCCAGCTGATTGCGCACGACGTCGTTCGGAATTTTCTCACAACCGTGTTCGAGAAACAGCGCCGCCACGACATTGGGATGCGTGGCGTAGCCGCAGTAAGTGCGGTGCAGCAGGTCATGCATGGAGGCACCCCCAAAACCGCAGCCCTCGGTGTGCGGCAGAGCGACAAAGCGCGTGATGCGGCCCGCGAAACGCGCGATCTGATTATTGAGGCGCTCCGCGGCGATTCGCGCGATCTGCGACGAGCACATGCTCGTCGGCAACACCAGGCCGATGAGTTCGGTGGCGCAACGGTCGCCGGCCTGCCAGGCGGGAAACGTGTGTGCTGGCGCGGCGGCGCCCGGCGCAAGGACCGTGGGCAGCGGGCGGCCGGCGGGCTCGGGGCGGGCGCGCAACGCAGCCAGACACGAGGTGTCGGTTTGCCGCCAGTCGCGCCAGAGCGAGACCTGAGAGTGGCCGGCGCGCTCACCCTTGGTGCGCCGGCCGGAGGCGGTGGCGATCAGCAGGCCGAACATCTCCGCCACGAGCACGGGCATTGGCTCGCCGTCGAGGTAGCGGCCGGCGTTCACGTCCATCTCGTTGGCGAGAAGATTGTGCCGGCGCGTGGTGGTGGTGACCTTGACGGTAGGCACAAAGGGGAAGTTTGTCACCGAACCGTTGCCCGTGACGAAGATGAACAGGTTGCACCCCGCCGCCACCTGGCCGGCGATGCCCTCCAGGTCGTTGCCCGGGCTGTCCATAAAATAGAATCCCGGCGAATCCATCCGGTCGGCGTATCGGATCACGTAATCGAGCCTCGTGCGCGGATCTTTCTTGTGCACGGCGCCGAGGGACTTGAGCGAGATGTTGTAGAGACCGCGCAGCTTGTTGCCGCCCGAGGGATTGCTCTCAGCCGTGACGCCGTGCCAGGCCAGCCGTTCACGAAAACCGGCAAGCGTGGCGAGCAACGCCTGCGCGGTCGGCAGGTCGCGCACGTTCTGCAGCAGGTAGGCCTCGCCGCCAAAAGCCTCATCGGTCTCGCAGAGATTGGCCGAGCCGCCGTGGCGGATGACCTCATGCGCCACCGCCCCGGCCAGAGGATTGCCCGAGACACCCGAGAACGCGTCCGATCCGCCACATTGCAATGCGATGCGCAGCGCGCTCAACGGTTCGGTCGTGCGGGTCTGGCCCGCAACCAGCGGCAGCCAGGCGCGAACGTGGCGCTCGCCCGCCGCAAGGGCCGCCGCGTGACCTTCCCGGATGGACAAGAATTCATGCAGCACGTCGCCCAAGGGATAGCCCTGCTCCATCATGAACGTGCGCAAGCGCGCATTGGTAACCGGCTCGACCCCGTAATCGACGGCGAGAACAGCGCCGACATTGGGATGGACCATAAACCCCGCCAAGGCCCGCAGAACCTCGGCGGCGTTGTTGGGCTCCAACTGGCCGCCCCCCTCGGTGTGTGCGATGGCCACGATTCCATCGAGGCCGGGAAAAACCCGCGCCAGCGGCTGCAAGCGGCTGGCGAGCTGACGCGCGAAGGCCGCGGTGCGCGACGACGTGCCGAGAATGACGACGGTATTGCGCGTGCCCACACCCCGTCGGCCACGCCGGCGATAACCGGAAAAGGTGGCCGGCGCCGCGGCCAGCGCCACCGGCGGCGCCGGCCGGAGGGCTGCCTCGTCAAGCCGGTAAGGTTCCAGCCAATCAAGGAAGTTCGGCGCGGTGGGTAGCACGGCACCGGCCGTGTCACGAACCGCAAGAGCCGCGAGAATGGAGGCATTGGCGACGTATTCGCCCGGCGCGATCACGCGCACGGCGACGCCAAACGGCAGGCCCCACGACAACAGCGGCTCCCCCGGACGAACGACCCGCACGGCGAACCGGTGCCCTTCAAGCACGGTGTGGCTTAACGCCACAACGCGATTCCCTACCAGCACCGCCGTGCCGGCCTCGACCCGGCGGGTGGCAATCGCAACGTTGTCGCCATCTGCGGGAAGGCGGGCAAAGTCGGCGAGACTGAGCGGATCAGGCGGCATGGGATCAGACTGGACGGCGCGTCTGCTCAGCCACCACGGCCATGTCTCGGGCGCCATGCCCTTGCGCGATGCCGGCCTCCAATAACAGCAGCGCTGCGGCAGGCAGGCTAAGCCGACGCCGGCACCGGCCAGCCTCGGCCAACGCATACCGCAAGTCCTTGGCGAGCAAGCCGAGGGAGAAATTGGGCGCGTAATCCTTCGCAAGCATACGGGCGGCAACAGTCTTAACGATCGGGCTGCCGTTGGCGCCATTTGTGATCACTCCCACCGCCTTCGCCCCATCGATCCCACTGTTCTCGATCAACGCCAGAGCCTCGGCAAAAGCCGCGACATGAACTCCGTTCAGCGAATTGTTCACCAGCTTCAACAGGGCACCGCTGCCGTTGGGTCCAAGATGGATGATATCCCGGCTCATCGCGGCAAGAACTGGGCGAACTTTGTCGAGTGTGCCAATCTCGCCACCAACAAGGAATTTTAACCCGCCGGTCGCGGCTTCTGTTTTGCTGCCGGTGACCGGTGCGTCGAGAAACGCGCAGCCCTTTGCTTCGGCCGCCCGGGCCAAAGCTTGGGCCTGTCCGACACTGATCGAACTGCACTCAATGCAGATGCACCCGCGCACGGCACCGGCCAATGCACCCGCTCGGCCAAGCCAGATATCTTCAGAAGCCTCATCGTTGGAAACCATTGAGATGATAACATCCGCGCGGCTTGCCGCCTCTGCGGGAGAGAAAGCTCCCTTTGCTCCGCGAATAGCCAGCAAGGCTGACTTTGTGGGATCCCGATTGTAAACCGTGACGGCAAACCGGGCATCAACCAGCCGTTGCGCCATGCCGGCGCCCATGGTGCCCAAACCGAGAAAAGCAATCCGGGGAGTATTCATAGCGGGTTCAGTTCATGACCGAAACGGTGATTGCCCGGTCACTGGGTGGCACAACCCGCAGCGGGTTGCGAAGTGGACGGCCAAAGCCGTCGAACGAAATCATCATGACGTCCCCGTCGGCGAGTCCCACTCCTGCGCCAAAGCTGAGACTGTGGGCTCCGAAAAAGTGAACATGGAGGTCGTCCGGGCGGCGATGTGCCTCAAATTTGAAATGATGGTGCTCGATGTTAGCCAAGCTGTGGGACATCTCGGCCTCGCCAGTGGCAATGGCCTTGGTCCAGACCGTCCGGCCAGCCCGCTGGACCTCGACGCGACCCGGCACCGATGAAAATTCCGGCGCGACCACCAGTTCCGGGCCGATCGCGCAAGTGCGGATCTTGGAGCCGGCGAGGTTGAGATAGTTTTTCTTTTCGAAGACATGGTCGGAAAACTCGTTGCCGATCGCCAGGCCCAACCGGTGGGGCCGACCCTCGAAATCGTTGAGATAGATGCCAGCCACCTCGGCCTCCTCCCCACCATCTTCACCGTAAGCCGGCACTTCTAGCGCCTCGTCCGGATTGCGGAGTATGGCGCCGGTGCCCTTGTAAAACCATTCAGGGGCTATGCCAGCCTGACCCGGAGTCGGCCGGCCGCCGGCGATGCCCCATTCAAACATTCTCATGCTGTCAGTGAGCTGCTGCTCGGGCGCCGGCGTATGCATGGCTGATCGGTCCTTCGCGCTGCCGAGGTGGGTGAGCCCGGTGCCCGAGACCAGGCAACGGGCGGAATCTTCCGGATGATCAATGGGTGCGAGCAACCGCCAGGGCGATTCGCCGCGGTAGATCGCATCATAGTCCAACCGCTCGCCGGTGGCTAATTGCCCGACCATGGTGCTGAGCGACCGGCCAGCGGCCAAGCTCGCGCTGGCCAGGGCGTAGATCGATGAATGTCGGTCCAGCAACCGCAGATACGGCTCCTCCACGCAGGCAATGCGCCGGGCAATACCCTGCTGAAGTTGGACGAGTCGAAGCGGAAAGGCTGGAGGCATAAGAACGGAGTCAGGCGGGGACAGGTTGTGTTTGAGGCCGAACCGGCAAGGTCACGGGACGGAGCGTGGGCATGACCAGACAAATGATGCCAAACGACGCCAGATGGAGCGATCCGGCGATGGCGAAAACCATACCCCAGCCTGGGCCTGAATCCAGCAGCCAGCCCACGAGTTGCCCGAAGGCCACGCCGCCGAAGCCCCCCGCGCAGCCCATCAGACCCGCAACGGCGCCCACGCAGTTTTTCGGGAACAAGTCGGCGGGGAGCGTCATGATGATGGTGGCCCAGAACTGGTGGCCAAAATATGCACCACAGAAAAATGCCACCGCCCAACCCACCGGAGCGGCGGGCACGAAAAGCATCAACGGCATCACCACGGCGGCGAGCGCCATTGCCACCTTGCGCGAGGCGTTGAGCGAGAGGTGCCGGTGCGCCAGCCAGGAGCAGAACCAGCCCCCGAAGAAGCTGCCGATGCCCGCGCCCACCGGCGGAATCCAGGCGAAGGAGCCCACCGCCTTCACGTCGAGGCCGCGGGCGTCGTAGAGGTATTTCGGCAGCCAGAAAAGGTAGAAATACCAGGCGCCGTCACTCAGGAACTTGGCGGCGAGCAACGCCCAAGTGGCGCGCAGGCGCAGCAGATCGGACCAGCGTGGGGCCGCGCCCCCGATCACGCCCCCGGCCGGCGCGATCACCTCCGCCAGTTCCGCGCGCTCGGCCGCGCCGAGCCGCGGGTGCGACTCGGGCGGGTGGTAGGCGCGCCGCCACCACAGCGTCCACAGCAGGCCCGTCGCGCCCGACACATAAAATACCCAGCGCCAGTCGGCCACCAGCAGGATGCCGGTGATGAGCAGGGGGGCCGCGATCATGCCGACGGCGCTGCCGGTGTTGATGATGCCCATGGCGTGCGTGCGTTCCTTGTGCGGAAACCATTCGGCCATCGCCCGCGTGGCCGCGGGAAATCCCCCGCCCTCCCCCGCGCCCAGCAACAGCCGGCACGCCGCGAGGAAAAGGAAGCTGCCCGCGAAACCATGCCCCAGGCACGCGAGCGACCAGAAGACCATCACCACGGCAAAACCCCGCTGCGTGCCCAGCACGTCAATCAGCCGGCCGCCCACCGCATACATGATCGCATAGGTGAAGAGGAACGCCGTCTGAAGCAGGGAAAACTGCTGGTTCGTGATCGGAATGTCGCGCTCGATCGCCTTGATCGCCACAGGAAGCGCCAGCCGGTCGAGATAGCTGATGGCGATGGCCACGCTCACCATAAGGATGATGCGCCAGCGCAACGGACTGGAGGAAGGCGGTGACACGAGAGGATGAACGGGGAAGCAAACCTGGCGAGGTCCGGGGAGGGGAACCGTGAGGATAGCAGGCCCCCGCACCCCAAACCATGAGACTTAGCGGCAGATTCCTGAGGTTTTGGGCAAAGCCGCGCCTGCCGCCAGCCCATCGCATTCAACACCCGCGGCCATTCGCCATCACTGCGCAGAGTTTCATGAAGCTGAGATTCACTTTTGTGCCCGCAGCCAATCGCGCCAGCCGCGCCACACCGCCCAATATGTTTTCTCAGGGTTGGCCGGGATGTCCACCGGCCTCGCCGGCGTCCTGGCCCACGCTCGCCACTCCGAGTAAGTCCGTAGCCCCAGCGCCCGGGCCAACATCCTCGCTTCAGCGAACGGTCTCATCACTTTGCGGTGATTGGCGATATGTCCGGTGCCGAGGAAATCGCCGTATCCCATCCAGCCTTTGCCCTTGTAACAGGCATTGGGATTGGAAGGCATATCCGCCGGGCGCGGCGGCAGATCCGGGATCGTCCCGGCCACATATTGCTGCCAGGCAATTTGGTTTGAAAGGCCCAGCGAACGGGCGAACGAACGGGCTTCCTCAAAGGATCGCATGCGGCTGGTCCCCGGCAGGCCCGGCCCGCCGGTGCCCAGCCAATGTTTGACGCCGCACCAGCCAGAATGCCGGTAAACCAGATTGGGATTGGACGGAATGTTCTCCGGCCGCCGGCCAAGTCCCGGCAGCTTGCCGGCACAATAAGCGCGCCAGTCACGGTCGGTCTCCAACCCAAGCAACGCAACAAAGGACCGGGCCCGATCATAAGGCAGGAAGCTCCGGTTGAAGTTGGCGACCCGGTTCGTGCCCAGCCAATCGCTGAAGCCACGCCACTCCTCAAAATAAACCTGCTGCGGGTTGGATGGCATCTCTCCCGGCCTGGGCAGGCCGGCCGCAAAATTTCCGGCAGCCCAATTCCGGAATTCGCGTGATGACTTCAGTCCCAGCGCATGAACGAACTGCCGGGCGCGGGCATAAGGCCAAAAATTACCCGGCAGGATCTGACGGCCGGCCGTTTCCTCCTCACAGGCTTTTGGAAAATCAATTTCCTCGATGGCGGGATAGCACGACATGGCCTGGAAGAGCTCCTCTACGGCGCGGTCGTGAGCACGAGCACGCCATCGCCGTTGAACGGGCACGCGATCACCCGGCGGGAGCCGCCCGGCACATCCGCAGCCCACACGGTCTGGCCGCTGATCGCGGCGATCCATTTCGCGCGCAGGGATCCGGGGGCGGCGGAAAGATCGAGCGAAAGCTCGCCGCTGCCGGCGAGCCGGAAAGCGATGTAGGTGCGCCCCGGCTCCGCCAAGCAGAAGCCGCTGCTGGCGAGACCGCCGTGGGGCACGAGCCGGGCGAGGTCGAACTCCGCGGCCAGCCGCACGGTGGCGCGCATGGCCAGCCGGCCCTCGACATAGTCGGGAAAATCAAACCGGTTGCGCTGGTAATGCCAGCCGTGCGGCGCCAGCGAGTCATTCCACTCGGGCAATGGATTCCAAGGATCCATGAAGAGCACATGATGCCCGCGCAGGAAACTCTTCCAAACCCAGCGCGGATCAATGCCGTGGCCCCAGAGATGGTCCGTGTCGAGCGCGGAGGGTTTCGCCTCGTTCCAGGCCGGGGGATCGTTGCGCATCATCGTCGAGGCGGCCTCGGTTGCCAGGCCCGGCCAGTCCGTGTAGCCGGGCGACACCCACTGCGTGTCGGCCGCCAGCGCGGTGGGCACATCGACCGCGCCCTGGCCGGTGATGCCAACAGGGTGCTGCCGGGGCTTGGTGCGCTGGTAATCCTGCAGCGTCCGCACGATAAAGAGCTGCCAGTCCGTGGTGCCACCCTCGTTGATCACCTCGTAGAGCACGTTGTCGAGGTCGTTGACCGTGTCGACAACCTTGCGCACGTAGGCGGCGTGCCGCGCGCGCACCACCGGGTCGGCGAGGTTGGGCACGTCATCGCGGTCCGCGTCGCCGTCCAGTCCCTGGAGATTGTTGGCGGCGTTGAGTGGGTGGCCGCGCCAGGCGTTGCCGGGATGCGAGCGCTTGGGCCGCGTGTAGCTCCACCCTTGGAAAAGCATCACCGCGCTGTAGATGCCCCGCTCGCGCCCGGCGATGAGCCGCGCCCGGAGCCGGTCGAAATAGGCGTCGTCAAACTGGTCGAGATCGAACTTCGGCTGGCCGTCGAGCGCGAGGCCCGGCCCGGTGCGCCGGTAGGGCATGGGCGAGACGAGGAGCTTCTCCTTCGACCACGGCGCCCAGGCGGCCTGCTCCCACACCCAGAGGCGCTGGAAGTTGAACCGGTGCTCCTCCATGAACGCCAACCACGCCTCGTGATCGAAGGGCTTCCCGCCGGCGAGGCCGAAGTCCTGGAAATTTGCCCAGGTGTGCGAGCCGACGAGGTAGACGGCGCGCCCGTCGCGGTCGGCGAACCAGCGCGAGTTGGCCGGATGGATCGTCAGCGGGCCGCGCGTGGGCTCGGCGGCGGCCGCGGCCAGAGGAGCACAGGCGAGCAGCACAAGCCGCGCACCGCGGCGGAAAAAAACGGAGGAGAGCGAGGGCAAGGGGTGGGCGCAAAAGATAGCAGCCGGCTGCCACGCGAGCCATGAGACTTCGCGCCGGATTCTTGAGGTTTTTGGCGGCACCGGCACCGGCGCACGGCGGTGAATGGAAAAACTCAAATTTTTGTGCCGCATCTCTCATGGCTGGCAGCAACGCGAGCTGGTAGCCTCAGCGGACCCCGCTTACCCCATGTTCCGCACCCTGCCCGTCCGCCTCGCCTTCTGCCTGCTCGCCTGCCTCGCCGCGCTCCGTGCCGCCGACCCCACGCCGCGACCACCCAATATCGTGGTGATCCTCGCCGACGATTCCGGTCTCGGCGAATTCGGCTGCTACGGCGGCACGGCTGTCCCCACGCCCCACATCGACCGGCTCGCCCGCGAAGGCCGGCTGTTCACGCAAGCCTACAGCGGCAGCGCCGTCTGCGCGCCCAGCCGCGCCGTGCTGATGACCGGCCGGCACACCGGCCATGTCCTGCGCCGGGCGAACCAGAGCAAGGCCGGCCTGCTCGCGCTCCCGGCCGACACGCCCACCCTGCCCCGCCTGCTCCAACAGGCCGGCTACGCCACGGGCGGTTTTGGCAAATGGGGCCTGGGCAACGAGAGCACCACCGGCGCGGCCGAGAAACAGGGCTTCGACCTTTTCTACGGCTACTATGACCAGGTCCACGCGCACTCCTACTACCCGGCCGACCTCACCCGCAACGGCGTGCGCGAGCCGCTGCCCGGCAATACCGGCGGGGCGCGCGGCCAGTATTCCCATGACCTCATCGAGGCCGAGACCCTGCGCTTCATCGAGGCCAACCGCGACCGGCCTTTCTTCTGCTACGCCGCGTGGACGCTCCCCCACGACAAGTTCGAGATTCCCTCGCACGCCGCCTTCGCCGACCGGCCCTGGCCCGAGCCGGTCAAAATCCAGGCCGCCATGATCGCGCGGCTCGACGAGTCCGTGGGCAAGGTGCTCGCCAAGCTCGCCGAACTCGGCCTCGACGAGCAGACTCTCGTCATCTTCACCAGTGACAACGGGGCCGACGGCCCCGGCCGCGAGGTCTTCAACGCCACGGCCGGCCTCCGCGGTTTCAAGCGCGATCTGCACGAGGGCGGCATCCGTGCCCCGCTGGTCGCCCGCTGGCCCGGCCGCATCGCGCCCGGCTCCACCAGCGACGTCCTCACCAGCCATGTGGATTTTCTCTCCACTTTCCTCGAACTCGCCGGCGGCACCGTGACTGCGCCCGCCACTGACGGCCGCTCGCTTGCGCCCGCGCTGCTCGGCCTGCCCGGCGCGCGCGGCCACGACTGGCTTTATTGGGAAATCTACGAGGCGGCCGGCCCGGCCCCGTTTCAACAGGCCGCGCGGCTCGGCTCCTGGAAAGGCTACCGCACGGGCCGCCGCGCGCCCCTCGCCCTTCACCACCTCGGCGATGATCCCGCCGAGCGCGCCGACATCGCCGCCGCCCATCCCGCCGTCGTCCGCGAACTTGAGGCGCTGATGGAGCGCGAACACGTTCCCTCGCCTTTTTACGACGCTCCGGGACAGGCTTCCGCGCGCGCCGCAGTCCCGACGGCGCCGGCCCGCCTCGACCAACCGAATGAGGACGCCGCCCGCGCCGTGGCCGCGCGTTTCGGCGCCGAGGCGCCGCGCCATACCCCGCAATGGGAGGCACAGCGGGCGCCCGGCTCCACCTCAGCCGCCGCGGGCAACGCGCGCCAGCTCTGGCCGCTGCTCGAAGGCTGGCTGAAGATCCCGCTCGACCGCTCCACCGGGGCCGCCCTGCCGGCGGCATCCGCCGCCGTGCCGGAAAACTGGGGCCGGGGCCTCGCGCGCAACTACACCGCCGCGTGGCACCTCTTCCGCGCCGAGTTGCCGGCCCCGTCCGCCGGGCGTCGCACCTGGCTGCGTTTCGACGCGGTGTCGCATGTCGCCGAAGTCTTCGTCAACGGCCGGCGCGCCGGCGGACATGTCGGCGGCTACACTCCCTTCTCGTTCGATGTCACCGACCTGCTCGTGCCGGGTGAAAACATGCTGGCCGTCCATGTGCGCGACGAGACCGGCGTCGTCGACGTGGAAAAGAAAATCGCCGTCAGCCAGGTCGGCGTCACCCGCCCCGGCGAGTGGCTTTCCCCCGGTGGCATCACCGGGGGCGTGTGGTTCGAGCAACGCACCGGCACGCACGTTGATCGCCTCTCGATCCATCCCTCCACGCGGCGCGACGAGCTGCGCGTGCGCGCCCTGCTGGCGGCGCCCGCCACCGCCACGACCACCATCCGTCACACCGTCCACGCCTGGCCGGCCGGCGGAGCACCCGTGCTTGAACTGCCCGCCGTCACGCTTGCACCCGGCGCCACCACGGCCGAGATCACCGCGCCCTGGGCCGGCGCGCTTCGCTGGAGCCCCGCCCACCCCCATCTCTACACCCTGCGCACGACCGTCACGGCCAGCGACCACACCGAGACAACCGAGACGCGCTTCGGCTTCCGCGAGTTTTGGATCGAGGGAAAACGGTTTATGCTCAACGGCCAGCCCATCCATCTGCTCGGCGCCTCCCTCGCCCGCGACCTGGAGATATCGAACATGCCCGACGTGGGGCGGCGCTATGGCCGCGCGGTGCTGGATTTCTTCAAACGGGAACTGAACTTCAACGCCATCCGCTTCCACGCCACGCTCCACCCGCGCGAGGCCGCGCTCGCGGCCGACGAGGCCGGCGTGCTCGTCGTCAACCAAAGCGCGATCTGGTCCGCCATGCGTGGTTTCTACACCAACGCCGCCGATCCGCTTTTGCGCAACCTCGCGCCGCAGTTCGAAGCCTGGTATTGGCGCGACATCAACAGCCCGTCCGTCGTCATCTGGGACGTGGAGAACGAGATGATCCGCGACGAACGCTCGCCCGAGCGCGAACGCTGGGTGCTGGCGCTCGACGGCCTGCTCCGGCGCCTCGATCCGGACATCATCATCGAGCACTCCGGCGACGCCTGGTATGCACCCGACCAGTCCGTGATCCACCTGCACATGCAGGAGCAATACGCCGAGGCCATCCGCTCCTGGCAGGAGATTGGCCGCGTCCCCCTGGTCATGGGTGAGTTTTGGGTCGGAGGGCGGGGCGGCGAAGGGCGCCTCACCAACTCCCGCGAATACACCGACCGCGCCCACTGGCACCGCCTCGAGATCGAGCTTTACCGCGAGGCCATGCTGGAGATGCGCTACCACGGCGTGCCGGGCGTCATGCCCTTCTGGCTCGACCGCACGCTGCTGCGGCGCACCGACGAAACGATTCGCCGGAAATTCGACCCGGCGAAAGACGCGATCTTCACCTGGGCGCAACCCGCCTTCCGGACGCACGGCGCGGACGGGCTCGCCCCCGCGATCGCCTTCGCGTGGCCGCGCCGCGGTTCGGTCGCCGCCGGCGGGCCGCTCGAACGCGAGATCGTCGTCTGCAACGACACCGAGGAAACAAAAACCTATGGCGTCACCGCCGAGCTGAACGGCCGGAGCCAGCGCTGGGAGACGACCGTGCCCCCGGCCGGCCAGTCGCGCCACGCGCTGCGCCTGCCCGCGCCCGAGTCGGGCACGCTGCGCGTGTCGCTCGCCGACAGCGACGGTCGCGCACTCACCGGGGACGAACTCGCGATCCACGTCGTGCCCGCCCCGGCGACCGCCGCGCCCAAGTTGCAGCGCCGGCTCGTGGTCGTGCCCGCCGCGCCTCCCGCCACCGCCGCCGCGCTGCGGGCACTCGGACTCGCCTTCACCGAATCCGCCACCCTGCCCGCCGACGCCATCGGCACCATCACGCTGGTGCCACCCGGCGCGACCCGCGACGCCCTCGGCCGCAACCCGGCCGAGGCGCTTCGCTACCTTCAGGCCGGCGGCCGGCTGCTTGCGCTGCCGCAGAATGCCCGGCCCGACTGGCTGCCGGTCAATCTCGCGTTCTGGTCGGCCGCCAAAAAATCCGCTCCGGAGTTCACACAAGCCGGCTGGCCCGAATACACCCGCCACCTGATGTTCGCCCGCGAACTCCCGCTCTACGCACCCGGTCACCCGGCTTTCGCCGGGCTCGCCCCGGCGGACTTCACCTGGTGGGCCGAACCGGACGGACGGATCAGCGACGACACCTACGCCCGGCCCGCCGCCCTCGATCTCGCCGCCGACGCGCCGTATCGCGTGCTCGCCGGCTGCACCCGCCGCGAGAACGGCGCGCTCATCGAGGGCTCCTTCGGCCCGGGCACCTTGATCCTCTGCCAGCTGCAGGTGCTGGCGCAACGCACGCATCCCGCCGCGCGCGCTTTCTTCTTTAACCTGCTCCGCTATCTCGATGGACCGGCGTGGACGGTAGCGCGGCAGCCGATCACCCTCGCCGGCCGGCTCACACCCGCACGTTTGGCCGCGCTCACGGGCCTGTCGGCCGGAGACTTCCGGCCGCTGGCCGAACAGGCCGGGCCGCCCGCGCTCGTGCTGGCCGGCGACGGCGCCGACCCCGCGGCCCTCGACCAGGCGGCCCGCGGCGGCGCCACCGTGCTCGTGCTCTCGGTGGAGAGCGCGAGCCGCCTGCCCGGCTACGCCGTCGCCACCGACCCGGCCCGCTGTTTCGCCGGCACCCGCGCCGGGGCGGAGGACGATCCGCTGTTCTGGGGCGTGGCTCTGCCCGCCTTCGCCCCGGTCGCCAAGTCGCCCGCGCGCGGCGGCATCACCGAACGGCCGGCCAGCGCCACCGTGATCCTTTCCGGCTTGGGCCTCGCGCGTGAACGCCTGCCCCGCGAAGCCGGCACGGGCGCGCGCAGCCTTGAGATGATGGACGGTGCCGCCCCCATCGCCACCAGCGAGCGGCGTGGCCGTGGCCGACTGATTGTGACCACGCTCGAACCTTGGGACCTCACCGCCGAGAACCACCGCCAGTTGCTCGCCACGCTGCTGGCCAACGCCGGGGTCGCCCTGCCCGCCGCCAGCACGCGCGCGGCGGTGGTGGACGTGAAGCGCACGGTGCCGCTGAAGCTCGATGGTTCGCTCGACGACTGGACCAACGACATGGAGGACCGCGCCGTGTCCCTCTACCGCCACGCCGAGCCCATCGCGCTCGGCAGCCAGGACCTGGCGGCGGGCAAATCGGGCGGCGATCTCGAACTGTCCGGCGTGCTCTATTTGCTGCACGACGCCACCCAGCTTTACGTCGGTGGCGTGGTGTTCCCGGCCGACAAGGCGCCTCAGGTCGAAATCGAGGTGGGCGGCCGCATCCTCCGGCTCGAGCCCGAACCCGCGGCGCTTACCCTTGACGGCCGGCCGCTGGCTGTGACTCCCGCCACGGCCCGCCGGCCCGCCCGCGAGATAGGTGATACGCGCTTGCTGCGGCTTGTGACGATCAACCCGCACATCAACTCCATGCACTCCGCCGGCAACGAGCCGGGCCGCACCTTCGAGGCGGCCGTGCCATGGAGTGCGCTCGGGCTCACGGCACCACCGGCGGAGCTCCCGGCTGTCTTCCGTCTGGTGCGCGCTGATGGCGCCACTTTGCGGCGCCCCTCGGCCGGCGACGCCACGACCACCATCACCCTGCGGTTGGAACGCTAAGCCATAATGACCTTCGCCTCGTTCCTGTTCTTCACTATCCTGGTGGCCGGACTGTCTTGGTGGCACACGCGGCGGTTCGACAACCGCGATGCGCGCACCTACTATCTGGCCGGCCGGCGGTTGCCGTGGGTGCAGGTGGCCGGGGGCCTGCTGCTGACCAATCTCTCGACCGAGCAGCTCATCGGCCTTAACGGCGCGGCCGCGCTCCACGGGATGGTCGTGATCGCCTGGGACGTGGTGGGGGCGCTGGCCCTGGCGGTTTTCGCCTGGTGGTTCCTGCCGCGCTACTGGTCGGGCAACATCACCACGGTGCCCGAGTTCCTGGAGCAGCGCTTCGACCGCGCCACCCGGCGGCTGATGGGCGCGCTCATGCTGGGCACGCTGGCCTTCAATCTCCTGCCCTTTGTGCTCTACTCGGGCGGCGTGGCGATGAGCGCGATCTTCCACCTGCCGGCGCAGACGGGGCTGACTCCGCACACGACCGCGCTGCTCATGGCGCTCGCGATCAGCGTGATCGGCTGTCTTTACGTGCTGCTCGGGGGCATGAAGGCGGTGGCGCTCTCGGACACGCTTTACGGCGCCGGGCTGATCGTGGGCGGACTGGCGATCCCCGTGCTGGCACTGCACGCGCTGGGCGGCGGCAACATTGCGGCCGGCTGGGCCCGCGTGCTCGCGCACCAGGCCCCCAAGCTCGATCCCATCGGCGGTCCGGCCTCGAACGTGCCCTTCGGCACGCTTTTCACGGGCATGCTCCTGCTCAATCTCTTCTATTGGGGCGCCAACCAGCTCATTGTGCAGCGCTCGTTCGGGGCGGCCTCTTTTGCCGAGGCGCAAAAAGGTGTGCTGGCCACGGCCGGGCTGAAGCTGCTCGGGCCGTTCTATCTCGCCTTACCGGGCATCCTCGCGCTCGAACTGCTCGGACCCGCCGCCATCGGCAACGGCGACCTCGCCTACGCGCAGCTGGTCGACGCCGTGCTGCCGGGCTGGCTGACCGGCTTTTTTGCGGCGGTGTTGCTCGGCTCCATCATCAGCTCCTACAACGGTGGTCTGCACAGCGCCGCCACGCTTTTCAGCCTCGATCTTTACGGCGCGTGGCTGCGGCCCCAGGCCGACGAGGCCGCAAAGCTGCGCGCGGGCAAACTCTTCGCGCTCGGCGTGGCCGTCGTCGCACTGGCCAGCAGCGGCTGGCTGGCCGACGCGCCCGAGGGCATCTTCACGCTTATGAAACGCATCATGGCCGCCTTCAAACTGCCACTGCTGGCCGTGGTGGTCGCGGCGATGCTTTCGCGCCGCGTGCCCGCCTGGGCGGCCAAAGGCGCGCTGGTTGGCGGCGTGGGCTCGCACTTCCTCTGCGAATGGCTACTCGGCTCGGGCGTGATTGGCCTCAAGCTTCACTGGCTGCACGTCGGTGCGATCAACACCGCGCTGCTCGCGGGCGGCCTCGCGCTGGCCGCGCACCTTGCCCCGGCGGCACCGCGTGCCGAACCCGTTGCCGTTGCGGGCACCACCACGGAGCTGGTTCCGTGGCGCGGCCTGCGATGGGCGTCAGGGCTGCTCGTGATCGCCTGCGTGGCCATTTACGCCGGCTTGTGGTGGCTGGCGAAACGGTGAGGCCAAGCGGGGCCTTCGATCCCGTCCAGGTGGTCGCCGATTTCCATATCGGCGACAGGCATTGCAAGGCTGCGGCTGCAAGCAGGCGTCGGCATGGAAACCGACGCCCACCTGGTCTCTGTCCGGCCGGAATTACGGGCGCACCATGATCACGGCTTGACCGGGAGCGAGGCTGGTGGTGGTGACGGACTGACGGGTCTCGGCGTTGACCAAGCCGGCCGGCACGGCAAGCGTGATCGGCTCGCCTGTGTCGGCCGGATTAACCGCGACCCAGCCGCGGGCAAAAGCACGGGCATAGCACGGGGTGTCAGACACCTTGAGGGTGTCGATTTCGTTGGATTGCGCCGGATCGCCCAGCGACGCCAGCAGCAGTTCGGGCCAGGGAGTGGCGGTGGGTGCCCCGGCGCCGGTCTGCACGGCGAGCGGCAGGCCGAGGGAGGTGCTGCGCTCTGCGGTGACGGTGAGCAAATAGGAGGCGTAGCTGAAGCGGAGCAGAGCCGCATGGTCCGGCAGGTCAGAATTGAAACGACCGGCAAGGTAGCCGGCGGCGCCGACCATGGCGATGACGTGGCGACGGGTGCGCGCGGCGTCGGCCAACACCCCGACCGTGCGCAGCCAGGCTTTGTGGGTCACGCGATCATAAGTGGTGGGCGGCGGGCCAGGGGTGACGGGATCGGCGGACTTCCGTTCGATTTTTTTCGGCGGTGCCGCCTTGGGGACAAGGAACGAATCCTCAAAACAGTAGCCATCGAGCATATCGTGGGTCGTGGGCGTGTTGATCAAAATCTTGCTGCCCTGCTCGTAGGATCCGCCGACATGGTTGGCGTAGAGCACGGGCTCGCGCCCCATTTCCTTGCGCACCAAGGCGCGGATGTTGCGGATGTAGTGCCCAAGGGCGGTGAGGCTGGAGGCGAAGTCATGTTGGCGGCCCGCAGCGGGATTCCACGTGAGGCCGCGCACCGGGCGGCCGAGCGCGTCGCACGGATTGCCGGGCTGCGGGCTGAAGGTGTCCCACCAGGCGCCGTCGAAACCGGCGCGCATGACCGCCACCACGCAGCGCGCCTTGTAGGCCTGGCCCTCGGGCGAACTGGGCTCGACGGAGTAGCGGATGCGGTTGTTCGCGCCCGGCCAGCTGTCGCTGAAGCGGGCACTGGGGCGGTCGCGGTTGCCGAGATAAACGGGGCCGAGCGCGGCGGTGCCGGCGGCATGAGCGGCGGGCGTGCTGCGGTCGAAGCCACGCTCCACGGTGACTTTGCCGGTGGCGGCATCCACCGCGGTGACTTTCAACAACTCGTCTCCGAGCCGCAGCCAGTAACAGTATTTCGAGCGGTCCTGCAGATCGAGGCCGTCTGCGGTGCTGGCGATGACGGCCAGTTCGCCGGCGCGGGGCTCGATCAGCGTGAACTCACGGGCATGGGCGTCGAGGTCATGCGCCAATTTGGCGACCTGGATCATCGCGATGCCGCGGCGGTATTCCTTTTCGAGCCAGAGCACATCGTCGCCATTGGTGGTGAAGCCGCCCATGTAGACGATGACCGGCGGAGCGCCGGCGGGCCGGGCGTCGCGCACCAGGCGCAGTGGCGGGGTGTCGTCGAAATAGGCCATGCGCGCCGTCGCGACGACGTCGGCCAGCGGCGCGCCCGCCACGGGGGCCGAGCGCAGGTCGGCCTGCACGATGGCGGTGATCGGATAGGCGGGGGCGCGCGGTGCGCCGACGGGTCCGGACGCGGCGGGAGCGGAGCACGCGGCGAGTGCGAAGGGAACGGTGAGCAGGAGCAGACGTTTCATGGTGGAAGGTTCAGGTGAGTTGGTTGTCGAAAAGTTCCCAGATCTCGCCGTTGGGGCCGGCGAAAAAGGCGATGCGGGCGGTGAGCGGCGGGCGGCCACCGGTGGAGGCGAGCGCCACGTCGGCCGGCTCGTAGGTGACGCGCGCACCGGCCGCGCGCGCAAGTGCGGCGACGGCATCGACCCGCGTGGATCGTAGGGCGACGTGGCGCAGCGGTCCCTCGGCCGAGGCGGCAAAGTCGGGATCCTCGAAGAGTTCGAGGTAGTTGCCATCGCCGACGTCGAGCAACGCGGCACGCCTGCCCGTCTTCATAGTCCAGGTCCATTTCTCGGCGAAGCCGAGGACCCCGCAGTAGAACGCGAGCGAGGCGTCCCAGTCGCGGGCCTTGAGGGCGACGTGGTGGAAGCCGCCACCGCCGAGAATGGAATTGGTGCCCATGCGTGCAAACGTTCAGACGAGGCCGGCTTTGGCGAGAGCATCGCGCGGCGGGCCGGCGAACTCCGCGAGCGGCATGTTGCCAACGTAGCCAATATCCTTGTGGCCCTCGGGGGTCGTATAGAAGCCGCCGGCGGTGAGGTCGCGGAAGCGCTTGAAGAAGCGGGCAGCCTCCTTGAACTCCGGCGCGGCGGCACTGACGAGGCGGATATCGTCGCAGAGCGCGCTCTGCTGGGCGGCATCAAGTGCGGTGAATTTCCTGCCGAAACGGCGCCCGGCCTCACCATCGAGCCAGGCCAGGCCGGGCAGCAGTAGCGCCTGGTCGGTCTGCTGCTCGGGATAGGGCGCGCTGATCCACTCGTCGAGAAAGTCGGGCACGCCCACCGCAGAAGCGGAAGGCGACCGGTCATCGGCGGGAATGATGACGTCGCAGAGCGCGGCCGCCGTGGCGCGCTGCGCGGGGGTGAAGGTGCGCGGCCAAAGGGCGGCGCCGCTCGGATCGACCAGGTTGGGGTCGAGGCCGTAACCGCCGGTGGTGGCGGGAGCGACGGGGTTGCCCTGGACCACGCCGCGCAGGAGCGGCAGGGAGAGTGCGGCGGCGACCCACTTGAGGGCGGTGCGGCGGTCGATGGAATTTCGCAACGGAGAGTTCATGGCGGGGCGGGTCAGGCGTGGCGGCCTTGTTTCATTTCCTCGAGCAGGTGATCGGCGGCGCGCCAGGCGAGCGCCATGATGGTGAGCGTGGGGTTCTTGTCGGGATTGGAGGCGAAGACCGCGCCGTCGGCGACGATGACGTTGGGCGAGTCCCAGAGCTGGCCCCAGGCGTTGGTGACGGAGCTGGCGGCCTCGGCGCCCATCATGGCGCCGCCGACCTCGTGAATGATGGAGCCGCCGGGCTTGATGGCCCGGGCGCCGTCGGTGGTGGGCTGGCTACGCGGCCGGCCGCCCATCGCCGCGATCAGGTCGGCGAAGGTGCGTTCCATGTGCGCGGCCTGCCGGGTCTCGTGCTCGGACCACTCCCAGTGGAAGCGCAGGACCGGGATGCCCCACTTGTCCTTCACGACGGGATCGATCTCGCAGAACGATTTTTCATTGGGGATCATCTCGCCGCGGCCGGCGAAGCTGACGAAGGAGCCGAAGTAGCGGCGGGCATCCTCCTTGAATTTCTTGCCGTAGGAGCCGCCGGTGAGCCATTCGAGGTTGGCGCCCGTGTTGACGGTGGGTTCGCCGCGGCCGGTGCGGAACTCGACATGGTAACCACGGGCGAAGCCGAGCTTGCCGGCCAGCTGCTCCTGGCAGAGCCACCAGGGAATATACATGTGCGCACCGCCCGCGCCGTCCTCATTGTGGGCCGGCATGTTTTCGAGCAGGGGAATCTGGCCACCAAAGCCTCCACCCACGGTGTCCATGACATAGCGGCCGAGCCGGCCGCTGGAGTTGCCGAGGCCCTGCGGGTGGCGGGCGGAACGGGAGTTGAGCAGCAGACGCACGCTCTCACAGGAGCCGGCGCCGAGGATGACGGTGCGGCCGACGACGCGATACTCGGTCCCGGTCTGCTTGTCGATGAACACGACGCCCGTGGCGCGCCCGGATCCATCGACCGTGATTTCGCGCACCATGGCGTCGGGCAGCAGGTCGAGGTTGCCGGTGGCGAGCGCCGGCGGCAGGTGAACGGTGGTGGACTGGTAGGTGGCCCGGATGGAGCAACCGCGGCCGCAAGGCGTGGCCCAGAAGCAGGCAGCCCGGGACTGGATGTCCTCGGCCAGGATCTTCTGCGCGCGCGCGTTGCCGGGATGGAGCCTTTGCGGCAGCGTAGCCGGATCGAGCCGGCGCGTCATAACGGCGCGGTGCGCGGGGACGACGGGCAGGCCGAGCTTTTTGCCGCGCTCGCGGACGAGGAGTTCGCCGACGCGGGGCTTGGGCGGATCGTGAAGCACGCCGGGCGAAGAATGCGGGACGTTCTCAATACCCTCGTTCGTGCCGTAAACACCGATGAGGAGCTCGACCTTGTCGTAGTATGCGTGGACGTCGTCGTAGGCGATGGGCCAGTCGAAGCCAAGGCCGTCGCGGGTGCGGGGCTTGAAATCGTAGGGGCCGTTGCGCAGGGCGACGCGGGACCAGTGGTTGGTGCGCCCACCCAGCATGCGCGAACGCCACCACCAAAATTGTTTCTGGGGGTCGTCCGAGGCCTGGGTATAAGGCTCGCCCGGCACCTGCCAGCCACCACCGACCGTGGCGTCGTAGAAGCCGAAGGGCTTGTCAGGCGTGTCCGTGCCCCGCAGCGGCGCCTGCCGGTTGGTCTGAAACATCGGCGTTTCCTGGACGGCATCGTAGTGGCGCCCGGCCTCAAGCATAAGGACCTTGGCGCCCTCCATCGTGAGCGTGTAAGCCGACTGGCCGCCGGCGGCGCCGGAGCCGATCACAATGGCGTCGTAACGGGGCTGAAGCTGCTGGGGTTTGATGACAGGCATGGGAATAGTTCAGCGGGGCGCAGGGAGGGTGAGCGTCGGCTCGCCGGCGAGCCAGCCAAGTGAGGCAAGAAAACGATCCGTCGCGATCATGGTTTCGACGAAATTGCGCCCACCCGCCTTGTCGTAGTTGAAGAAGGAGTGCCCCTGGCCGGGATAGAAGATCGCCTCGCAGCGCACGCCCGCCGTGCGCATCAGCTCCGCAAAACGGCGGATCTGCGCCGGAGGGATCGCGGTGTCCTGATCCCCGTGGTGGATGATCGTGGGCGGCGCGCCGGCGCCGACGTGATTGGCGGGGGAATGTCTCAGGAATTCTCCCAGCCGCTCCTCCTGTCGCTCCGCCATGCCGGCGTCCACGGGGTCGCCAACGCGGTAGCCGAGCGCCGGATTGAACAACACGAGCGCCGCCGGTGCGAGGGGCACAGCGTGGTCGTCGGCCGGATCGTCGAAGCCGGGCACGAGCCCCAGCATCGCGGCGAGGTAACCGCCCGCGGAACCGCCGCCGGCCCCCAGGCGGGCGTGATCGATCCCAAGTTGGGCAGCATGGGCGCGGACCCAGCGGAAGGCGGACTTGGCGTCGGCGATGCACACCAGCGGAAGCTCGCCGGGGCGGTAGGTGGCCTTGGGCATGAGCCGATACTGGACGGTGATCGCCACGAGGCCGCGCGAGGCTAGGTAATGACACTGCCGGGCAAGCTGGGCGGGCTGCCCCTGCACCCAGCCGCCGCCGTGAAAGAATACCAAGGCGGGCCGGCGATCAGCCGCACTCCATCCCATGGGCTTGAAGACCTGCAGCGAAAGCGCCTCCCCCGCGACGACTTTGTAGGTGGTCGGTTCACCGACTGGCGCAACGCGCGGAATCTCGTAGGCCACGGCCGACGTGAAGAGGAGCGTGCACAGGACGAATCCGGCGAATCTCATGGCATGGGGAGCGTAGGCTCGCCTTGAAGCCACCCGAGCGATGCGAGGAAGCGATCCGCGGCTGTCACGGTCTCACGAAAATAGCGTCCGTCCGCTTTGCCCCGATTGAAAAACGAATGCCCCTGCCCCGCGTAAAAATGGATCTCACAGCGAACGCCGGCCGTGCGCATTGACCTTTCAAAGTTTCGTATCTGCACGGGCGGAATCACTGTGTCGGCATCGCCGTGAAAAATGACGGTGGGCGGCGCAGCGGCCGTGACATGGTTGGCAGGCGAGCCCTCAAGAAATTCCGCCTGCCGTTCACGGAAGCGTTGCTCGAATTGCGCCGCCGCGATCTCGGCCGGGCGCCCGCCGATGACGGGGTTGAACAAGATCATGGCCGCAGGCGCCAGTTTGACGGTGTGATCGTCAGCGGGGTCGTCGCCGCCGGGAGAAAGCGCTAGCTGGGCCGCCAGGTATCCGCCGGCGGAAGCACCACCCACGGCCAGCCGGGCGGGATCGATGCCGAGTTCCGCCGCGTGCGCCCGCACCCAGCGGAAAGCCGACCGCGCATCAGCCACGCAGACTGTCGGCAGGTCGGAGCCCTTGTGATCGCCGCCGGACAACAAGCGGTATTGGACACTGATGCACACCATCCCACGCGTGGCAAAATACGCACTTTGTGGCGCAAGCTGGCCGGGGCTACCCCCGGTCCAGCTGCCACCGTGGTAGAAAACAATGGCGGGCCGCCGGTCGGCCGCGGTCCAGCCGGCCGGTTTATGGATGTCCAGGCGCAGCTCGCGATCACCTGCTTTCTTGTAGATGACAGTGGTTACCGGGGCCTCGGTCTCGGCGGCACCAGCCGTTGCGGGCAGGAGCAGCAGCAGGAAAGCCAGCAGGGCACACAACAGAGCGATCACCACGGCGGGGATCGCAACCAGCAAGGCGGCCGCGAGGGTGTCGTGTTTTCCAGCCGGACGTCGGTCTGGCGATTCGGAGGAAATGCTCATGCAGGTCCCGTGAGATTGGCGTGCTGGGCGACCGCGCCGTTGAAACCGTCAACCGTGCGCAGAACCTCGCGCGCGGCCCGGAGATGGTTTTCACAAAGGGTGATATCGGTCGAAGCGGCACCGGCGATTTCGACAAAGGCATCGACGGGCTGGAGCGGACGGCTACGCGTGATGGCGGCCGTGCGCGTGTCGCGAAGGCGGATGAAGTGCTCGCCGTGCGTCTCGGCCTTGAGGCCGTCGATCTCAAGGTCGGTGACATCCTCGGCGATGACCACGGAACGGTGGTCGGGCGCGCGGAGATCAAGTCGAACGTTGGCCAGACGCACGCCGGTGGCGTGGCGGATGTAGAAGCCCCAGCAGGGCAGAATGCCGAACATGTCGTTTTCAGGGTAGCGCTTTTCCTCCTCGGGAATGCCAGTGCGGCGGGCCTCTTCGGCGGTGCCGCCGCCCGGGCAGGTCAGATGGATGTCGGTGAGGGTGATGTTCTCGACCGGATGTCCCGGGAGACCGCCGATGATGACGGTGTTCGCCACGCGGTAGGGATAACCCCGGCGCTCGGCGGGGTTGATCGCACCGCCTTGGTAGAGGGTCTCGTCGAGCAGGAGGCGGGCGCGGACGTTCGAGATGCTGATGTTGCGCACGCGGCCGACCGGCTGGGGCTGGGGCACGTCCTTGAAACCGAAGTCGCGGGCGCGGTTGCCGATCTTGAAGAAGAAGGGCGCGCTCACATCGACCATGGTGATGTTGGAGACCACGACATCCTCGAGCACGCCGCCGTCGATGGCCTCGAACTTGAGGCCGCCGAGCCGGCAGCGGTGGAAGGCGCAGTTGGAGATGGCCAGATTGCGGAAGCCGCCGAGCGACTGCGTGCCGAACTTGAGCGCGGAACTCTCGCAGGTAAGCACGCAGTTGGTGACGGTGATGTTTTCGCAAACCACCGGGTAGGAACTCTTGAAGACGAGGGCGTCGTCGACCGTGTTGATGGTGCAGTTGCTCACCCGCACATCGCGGCTGCTGTCGATGATGATGCCGTCCTGCTGGACGAAGTGCTCGCTGAAGAGAGAGATGCCCTCGACGGCTACCTGTTCGCACAGCGCGAGGTGGACCGCCCAAAGGCCGGAGTTGACGTGCCGGAAATCGCGCAGCGTGACGCGCTGGCAGTCCTTGAGGAAGATGCCGCGCGGGCGAGCGCCGCTCGCGACGTCGAGGGGCTGGATCTTGGCGCGCGGGGGAAACGGCTTGCCGTTACCGTCGATCAGACCACGGCCCTCGACGGCGATGTTGCGGGCGCCGTCGGCGTAGAGCAGCGCCCAGATCTCGAAGCCGCCGACATCAAGATCGCGCGTGCCGTAGGGTTTGGGCGGATAATCGGCGGCGCGCGGGCTGCCGAGCAACACCGCGCCGGGCGAGAGGTGGAAGGTGACGTTGTCCTTCAGGGTGAGCGTGCCGGAAAGGAATCGTCCGGGCGGCAGCAGCACGGTGCCGCCGCCGCCGGCCGCACAGGCGTCGATCGCGGCCTGGAGTGACGCGGTATCAAGCGTGGTGCCGTCCCCCCGTGCGCCGTGCTGCCGCACGTTGTAGATCACGCCGCTCAACGGCACTACACCGGACGGTAACGGGGGAGCCGCGGCCGGCTGAGCCGAGACGGAGGCGGCGGCTCCGAGGCCCACACCGGCGACCAGAGGCAGGCGAGCGACGAAGCGGCGGCGAGACAAATGGGAGGGAGAGGCTGAATCAGGCATGGCGGGAGATGGGGTGGCCGGGCGCGGGAGACGGAGAAGCAGACTTTAGCGGCTGAGGTGGCTTTTAAGTATGAAGAGTGGCGTCTTTATTTATTGGTGATTTCAACTCGGCTTGTGCCATTGGCATGGGAGCAGGCATTGACCACGCCGGAGCAAGAAACTGTTCCGCCTCCAGGCGCGGGTTCACCAGCTGAACTTCCACTCACGGTCGAAAGCCCCGGCGCGACCTGCAATCGATTTGAGCGCATCACCCTGGAAGTCAGACGTGTAACCTCCGGAGCCGAGGACCACATAATTCCAAACCACATGGTTCAGATGCATTTTATCGAGGGCGAAGTCCAGCATCTCATCCATTGGCACCACGCGACCATCCTCGGCCAAATGGGGCTGCTTGTGCCGGTAGCTGTCGTTTTGCATCGCGGCAGAAAGCGGGATGACCCCGTTGAGACGTGTATAGTGGGGGTGCAGACCCTTCGCCTGGGTCGGCTGGAACGGCAGAATGTCGGGCGCGCCGAGCATGCCCCTGATTTCGCGCAGGTATTCGCCGATGGGGACGGCTGGCTCCTTGAGACGATCATCAAAGTTGGCGTTGGTGTATTGGCAGACCTGCGTATGCGGCATGGCCGCCCGCGCCGCCTGCAAGCGGGCGCGGATGGCCGCGAGATGGTCCTCGGTCTTGTAGGTAGGGCCGACGAGGAAACCTCCGGAATGAGTCTCTTGAAACAGCAAGCTTTCGAAGCCTTCGTGGGTGTCGTAGCGACGACCCAGCTCGCCCAGGAGCCTGAGGTAACGCTCGTTGACCCGCGGATCCCAGCGGCGCGGCATGCTGCCCCCGCCGCCCCGCTTGAGCTGCTTGGCGTTGCCGTTGGGATCAATCAGCACAAGACCGTCGAGTTCGGTGACGACATAGTCAGGAACGTCGACTCCATCCTTGGAGAAGGACTTGTCGCCGATGAAGACCATAGCCGGCTTGCCGAGTTTCGCGGCCCGGGCAAAGAGCGCATCAATTCCGGAAAAATCGTATTGGTCGCGTTTCGGTTCCAGGCGGCGCCAAGTGAAGCGCGCGGTGACACCGCGAACCCCGCGATGAGCAGCGCACTCAAGCAGCGCATCGCCGCCCTTGCCGGCGAGCATCCCGCCCGGCAGGTCGAGGTAGTGGCCGGGGCGAAAGCGGATGTGACGCCCCATTGGATCAGAGGGATCGACCACACCGGAGACGGCAGGCACCGCGGCGGCGCGGGCCAGGGCGGAAGACAACGACAAACCTAAAGCCGAGGCACAGGTCCAGCCAGCACTGCGCTTGAGAAAATCACGACGGGTAACAGGATGGGGCATGGCTCCAGAAGGGGTAGAGGTTGAGGGCGGCTAAGCAGCCAGGAATCGGCACACCAGCACGGGGATAGCGCCCCGACTCTAGCGCCTTACCCGGTCTTCGACCATGAGAGATGGCGGCTAATTCTTGAGATTTAGAGGTTGGCAAGGGTTGAACGCTACCAGTGGCTGCATCATAACCTGATACCAGTTACGGTTTGGGGCGGAGCGCCGCGGGCGCCGGCAAGCGACGCCCGTGGTTGCTACGAAAAGACTCACCCCGCCAGGTGATACCAAACGCCCCAGGCTTTTGGACTGTAGAGCCGGGTCGCTGATCCCGCTACAGCACACGCCCATTCTAAAATCTAAAATGCAAAGGCGGCTGATCAGGAGACCAGCCCTCCATCTAACCATGGTGGCAAGATTGTTCGGCTATGCTCTTATCCGTCGATGCGAATCGAGGCCCAGCGCACGTAAGGATCCCCGGTAACCCCCGGGGCATTTGATCGGTGCGCTTCAGCCTGGAACCGGCCCGCCCTCGGCCGGTCTGCCCAAGCCCGGGGCGAAGGCGCCCCGGCTCCATTAAATCCCAGCCGGAGCAAGCTTTTGGGGCATTGGATCCAAAGGGCATAATAGCCGGCCCGGGAGCGGTCCGCTCAGAAGGCGAAGCGATTGGTCAGGACCCACTCGCGCGGATCGTTGAACTTGTAATTCAGCAAGTCGCCAGCCGCATTCTGTCGCAGGACGACAAACTTGTCGTTGCCGAGAACGTTGTCGACATTGAGCTGGATGGTCCAGTTCACGTTTTTGCCAAAGGTGCGGAATTTCTTACGATAGGACAGATTTACATCCACGAAGGTTTGTGCGTCACCAAACACCACGACCTTGTCGCTGCTGGCGGTGGGGTTGACGTAGCGGATAACCGGGGCGTCGGCCCAGCGGACGCCCAGACCGGCGCTGAAGCCGCGAAGGCGGCCGGCTTCAAAGTCGTAATTGGTGCGCAAGTTGAAGCGTTGGGGGATCTGTCCAAGGGGTCGGCGCCCGTTGCCGAGGACTACGGTATTGAAGACATTGCCGTCCATCAGGGCGAGCTGCTCGGCGATGGTTTCGACCAAGCCATCATTGTCCTGCGCCACCGGTGCGAGGCCGGTGCCCACCCCGACAAGGAACATACGGGCGCGGTCGCCTTGGGTCCAGAAATCGCGGTAGTTGTTCAGGTAGTTGACCATTTCCGGGGCAATGTTGGTGCGTTCGGTCTTGGTGCGGGTGTAGTTGAAGGACAGGCGCCAGTTCTTCGAGAGGTTGGCGGTAAGATCCACCTCGTAGCCCTGCGTGCGGGAGGAGAAGGTGGAGCCGGTGTTGATGATGCCGTTGGTGACGATGGCGCCGCCGGTGTCGGGATCCAGGACGCCATTGGCACCGAGCGTGTTCCAAATATTGTTCAGCTGCGCTTGGGTGACCGAACTGGTGAAATCAAAGTCGTTGTCCGCCGAAGTCTGGAAATAGAGAGCCGAGACAAAGACCCGCTGATCGAGCAAGTCGAGCTTGACGCCCATGTCCTGACTCTTGCCCGCAGCCCGGGGCGGGAGCTGGTTGGCGAGACGCCCGTCCGGGGACGGAATGCTGCCGCTACTGAGGGGCAGGCCGCTGTTCTGCGCACGACTGTAGGTAAGACCAAGCCACTTGGTGGCATGAAAAACACCGCTAAAGGTTTTGTTGGTAGCGCTGGAATCAAATCCGGCGGTGTCCTTTTGGGCGCGGAATACACCGGTGGTGAAACCCGCCAGGGCGCCGCGGACTCCGGTGGAGTTGTAGGCGGTGCGGTCTTCGCGGCTGATGCCGATGACGGTGTTGATGCGTTTGTTCCAGAAGTCACTTTGCAGCATGCCGATTGTCGTGGTCGTCTCGGTAACGTTATAGGCATTGCTATTGGCGGCGAACGGCAGCCAATCAGTGACGTAGGTGCGTCCGGTGATCGGATCCGTGAGGTTGCTGGTGCTGGTCTTGCGCCAATCAGACGTGGTGATGCCCTCAGCCGGGCCGCTGATATTCACGTAGGTGCGGCGCCAGATGCGGTTGTTGGCATTCTCAGGTGAGGCGATCGACGGAGCGTTGGGTGAAACCACAAATTCGCGCAGTTGAAGAACCGCCGCCTTGTCGTAATTATATTCACCGACCCCGGCGAACGTGTGTGAACCGAAGATCCGGCCGAGATTGAACTTGTAGCTGCCGATGGCGCGGACGGCATCAAGGCGGGTATCGCGATAATTCCGCTGCGTTTGAGTCTCCAGAAATGCCTGGCCGGCGTAGGGATTGGCCGCACCGGTGGGCAGCGTAGGACTTGGGTCAAAGCGGATGAACTGACTCAGGTTCTGCTGGGCATCGACGTTGAGATTGCTCTCGTTCAGGCGGCGCGCGGCGATTTCCAGATTCAAATTGGGGGTGAACGCATGAGCCAAGAATGCGGAAAGCCGCGTGTATTCGTTGGTTTGGCCCATGCCCGGCCCGAGAATGGAAGTCTCTTTGGGCACACGGGCGAAATCAGTAAGCACGGGGTCGTTGGCATTGAGCGCGGAGGTGCGGGTCTGCGCCGCCTTGTTCATGAGGGTTCCATCGTTCTCAGTGAAGACGATCCATGAGGCCGTGCCGGTAGCCGGGCGCTCGACGCCGAGCGCCGTATTGGCGACGGCACTGAGGACACTGCCGGCATTGGTCCACAGCGTGTAGCCGTCGAGGGCGGTAAAGGTGCGGTTGCCATGGCGGCTGATGTCACCGTGCTCAATCTCGGCGTTGAGTTCGGTCTTGTCGGCGATACGCCACTTCACTGTGCCGAAGTAGCGTTCGGCGTCGTTGAAGGTGTTATGGCGCCAGTTGCCCAGCTCGGACTTGACGGCCGCCACACGGACGGCGAGCCGGTTTGGACGCAGAACCACGTTGTAGTCACCCTCAACCCGAAAGCCGTCATAAGAGCGAATCTGGGCGGCAGCCGTGCCGGCGTCGGCGTTAAGCTTGGCCCGCTTGCTGGTGGTGTTGATGATGCCTCCGGGGTTGCCCACGCCAAACAGGATGGCGTTGGGGCCGCGCGCCTGCTCGATACGCTCGGTGCTAAATGTGTCGGAATTGCCACCATTGGTGAAGAAGTTGGTGGTGACCTCGCCGCCGCCAAGTCCGCGCATCCGCAGGGGTTTGGCGGAGCCGAAGAGGCGGTTCTGACCGCCGGCATCCTCGCCGAAATCATACTCGGTGCTGAGCATGTATTTCGCCAGGTCCTCCGTGCTGGTGATGGCGGTATCCAGCAGAAACTGCTCGGTGAAGACCGAGACGGGCGAAGCCATGTCCTTAAGGTCCGACTTCAGACGAGAACCGGAGAGGGAGCTTTGGGCCTGATAGCCGCGGTCTTCGGCGACGTTCACAACGAATGGAGTAAGCTCAAGCACCTCCTCGGTGCCGGCCGGTGCAGGCGTGGCGGGCGCGACGGTCTGCGCGAGCATCGAGGATACGGCCAACGGCAAAAGGGCCGCTATCCGGATAACGGGTGAGACAAAGCGCAGGCAGGCGGCAGCAGGGGTCAATTGCATGGGTAGGGTTGGTGGGGGGTTCAGGTCTGTCGCTGGGCAGGACAAACAGCGCAGCTCGGAGTGCCGGGACACAGGTGACGAACCGCTTGAGAAAAGTAACAGGCGGTCCCCGATTGGGCCATGAGACTTCACGGATTAAACCTGAGTTTTTTCGCACCCCGCCACAAGACTCCCCAGGATCGCGCACCCAGGCGCAAAAAAACCCCGGAGTGTTAAGTCCGGGGTTTGTAAGGAACCCAAGCAAGACGTCAGATGCGTCGCATCAGAATGCAAAACGCGAGGTCAGCACCCATTCACGAGGATCGTTGAAACGATAGTTTTGCAGCGCACCGCTCTCCGAGATGCGCAACTTTACAAAAGCGTCGTTGTCGAGGACATTGTCCACATTGAGCTGTAGCGTCCAGGTGACCGGCCGGCCGAAAGCGCGGACCTTTTTACGATAAGACACGTTCAAATCGACGAACAGCTGATCGGAACCATAGTGATACTCGAAGGGGGTGATAACACCGGCTGTGGTGGCCGAACCGGGAATGTAGCCAATGACGGGCTTGCCGAGATAGCGGACTCCGCCGCCGCCGCTGAAGCCTTTGAAAAAGCCCGTGGTCACGTCGTAGTTGGTGCGCAGGGCGAACTTGTTGGGAACCTGTCCAATGGGGCGACGACCGTCGGCCACCACATAGTTCGTGGTGACCTGCGCGTCAATCTGAGCAAGCATGTCGGAAATGGTCAGGAGACTGCCGCTCGGATTGGCCAGGGCGCGGGTGCGGTTGGCTTCCCAGAGCGGACGCACCGCCGCGAGATGGGCGAGCATTTCTGGCCCGATATTGGTGCGCGTGGCGGTGGAGCGCGACCCGATGAGAGAGAGGCGCCAGTTGGGCGTGAGGTTGGCGGTGATCGAGAGCTCATAGCCCTGGGAACGTTGGTCGAAGGTCTGCGCGGTGCTGGCTTCGGGGGCGGCGGCGGCGACCTGACCGGTAAGCGGATTGATCACGCCATCGCGGTTGAGCGCCCCCCAGATGTTATTCATGTCGGCGTTGGTGACACCCAAGGCAAACTCGTTGTCTCGCGCGGCCGAGGTCTCGTAATACGTCACGTTCACAAATACACGGTGATCCAGGAGGTCGAGCTTGAGACCGAAATCTTCGCTCTGGCCTTGGGCAGCCTGGAAGCGACCCAAGGTGACGCCGTCGGAGCCGTAAATGATGGCCGCCGTGTTGTTGGGCACGTCGTTATTGCGGGCCTGGCTGTAGCTGACGGAGAGCCAAGGAAGCACGTGATAGACTCCGCTAAGGGCACGGTTGGTGGTGGTGGGATCGTCCGCCGCGACATTGCCGCGCACCGCGCGGAGAATACCACTGGTGAAGCCGGTCTGGGGATCACGAACCTGCGAGGAGCGGGTCACCGAGCGCTCGTCCCGACTGACGCCAACCACCGTGTGGATGCGACGCTGCCAGAATGCGCTTTGCAGCATGGCGATGGTGCTAAACGTCTCGGTTTCCGTAATCTGGCTGCCGGGGCCAAAGGGAATGAAAGCCGTTTGGTAAACAGCGCCGCTCACGGCTTCCGTCAGGCCGCTGGTGTTGGCCGCATAGGGATTGGCCATCACGATCTGGTCGGACGGCGCCGTCAGGTCGACGTAGGTGCGGCGATAGACGCGATTGTTGACATTTTCCGGCGCCGACAGGTTGGGCGCATTGGACGAGATGATGTATTCACGATGTTGAACGGTGTTGCCCAGCCCCCAGCCGTATTCGCCGACCGCCGCGAGGGTGTGATCACCCCAACGGCCGAAGTCGCGGTGATAACTGCCCATGAAGCGGACACGATCAGCGCGATTGTTCCGGTAGACGCGGACCGGCTGGGATTCAAGGTAGGCGCGACCGGCGTTGGGATTGGCTGCGCCGGTGGGCAGCGTGGGATTGGGATCGGCGTAAAGGAACTGCTCGAAGCCCTGCTGATTGTCGTTGACGACCACCGCTTCATCCTGTCTGGCGGCGGCCAGCTCGAAATTCAAATCGCGAAAAGGCGTGTAGCTCACGAAGGCCATCATGCGGGTGTAATCCTGGGTCTGCTCAAAACCCGGACCGGTGATCGAGTTCTCCTTGGGCAAGACGGAGAAATCGGTCAGCACGGGCGACAGCCCGCTCACATTCGCGGCGTTGGCGGTCTTCATCTTGTTGCGCCAATTCGCGAGGACGCCTGAGCCGGTGTCGAACACCACATAAGAATTGGCGCCGAGCGTGGCGATGCCGAGGCCGGCGTTGGCGGTGGCGGAGAGGGCCCGGCCGGCGTCGCGCCAGGGCGTGTAAGCGTTGAGGGCCGTGAAAGTGCGCTTGGTGGCGCGCTCCATCTGCCCCGTTTCGATGTTAGCATTGATCTCAAGCTGGGGAAACGGCTGGAACTTGATGGCGCCGTAATAGCGGTCGGCCTGGTTGCCGGTATAGTTGCGCCAGCTGCCGGTGTCGCTGGTGACGGCCGCAACACGCACGGCCAGCTTCTGCGGAATGAGGACCTGATTGTAGTCGCCCTCCAAGCGGGAACCTTCGTAGCTCCGCACCTGCGCGCCTGCCGAGCCGGCATTGCCATCAAGTCGCGCCCGCTTGGTGGTGACGTTCGTCAGTCCGCCCGCGCTGCCAATGCCGAACAGGATGGCATTGGGGCCGCGAGCCTGTTCGATACGCTCCACGCTAAAGGTGTCGGTGCGGGAACCTACTTTGAAGAAGTTGACCGTGATATCGCCGCCAGTGAGCCCGCGCATCTTGAGCGGGCGGCCGATGCTGGTGATCTGGCCGTTCTGGCCGTTCGCCTCCTCATTCAGGTCATAGTTCGTATTGACCATGTATTTGGCGAGGTCGTCCGTGTTGGTGATGGCCGTATCGAGAAGGAATTGCTCGGTGAAAGCGGTCACCGGGGTGGCCATATCCTTGAGATTGCTGCGGAGCCGACTGCCTGACAGCGAGCTTTCAGCCTGATATCCACGGTCCTCGGAGGTATTCACTACGAAGGGCGACAGCTCATAGACCTCTTGGGTGGGCTTTGCCAGCTCGGTCGGCGTGGCGGTGGCCGCCGGCCGGGCGGAGTCGGCAGCAGCCGGGGAGGCGGCTATTTGGGCGCGGACCGTGAGGGCGGCGACGACCACCAGAGGAAACAGGCGGAGCGCGCGGAGCGCCACCGGAGGGAGAGCGGGATGCGAGGTAGACATGGGGTTGGTTATGGGGTGCGCCGCCGGACCTCAGCCGCCTAGGGGAGCAGCTGGAACCGGCAAGCAAGCGCCGCGAAAAATTCGCCGGCGCGATGACTCAACTTACCAACTCGCCCCGCACCTCGCCATGAGAGTTAACGAATGATAAATGAGATTTTGCACAGAAGGGCCGGCCCGCACCCATGCCCTTCATACCACCCCACCGCGACGCTGATGCTCACGGAACTGCCGGGGTGAAAGCCCGACCTCACGCTTGAAAACGACGCTCAGATATTCGGGATGCTCGTAGCCGGTGCTGGCCGCAATCTGCTCAAGCGAAAGCCGCGACTCGACCAAAAGCCGCTTCACCCGGTTGAGCCGCACGGACATGATCTCCTCGTGCAGGGTGTGATTCAGCAGCTGCCGGAATCTCTTCTCCAAAATCCGACGGGAGAGCGGCACCACTCGGGCCACATCGGTCACACTGATGGGCTCCGAGGCGTGCTCCCGGATGAACCGTAGAGCCAAAGCGATGTGTGGGTCGTCAACCGCCAGCACCTCGGTGGACTGACGCAGGCTGATGCCGAGCGGTTCGACAAGGACCGAGGTCGCCGGCACGGTCTCGCCATTCATCATGCGGTCGAGCAGCCGCGCTGCCTCGTAGCCGGTGCGCTGCGCGTTGGGTATGACGCTGGAAAGCGGCGGCGATGCGAGTTCGCAAAGCAGCTCGTCGTTATCCACACCGAGGACGGCAACCTGTTCAGGCACGGCGATACCGCGGAGCCGGCAAGCATCGAGCACATGCTGACCGCGCACGTCATAGCAGGCGAAAACGGCGAGCGGCTTGGGCAGCTCGGCCAGCCAGTCGCCAATGTCCGCCACCTTGCGCGAGATGGCCACCGAAGCGGCAAACCGGCGTTTGAACTCGTGGCAAGTCAGCCCGGCGGCGGCCAGCGCACGGCGAAAACAGGCGCCGCGCCGGTCGGAGATCAAGAAAATGTCATCACCGCAGTAGGCGAAATGCTTGAACCCTCGCTGCGTGAAATGCTCGACCGCCAGCCGGCCCACCACCTCGTCGTTGGGTTCGACATTCGGCATGGTGGGAATGTAGCGGGTGATGCTGAGATCCACCACCGGCAACCCGGAAGCGACGATCTTCTCCGCGATGCGGCGGTTCTTGACGCGTGCGATAATTCCATCCCCGTCCCAATTCTTCACCCAGCGAGGGGCCTCGTCACTGTGCCCCTGCTCCACCAAGGAAAACGACCAAGGCTTGTTCTCCCGGACATATGAAATCACCCCCTGGAGCAGCGCGCGAACATAGGAGTTGGAGGTCTCGACCAGCAGCGCCACACGCCTCTTGGGGCGCGATGACCAAGGAGGAGATTTAGCATCAGGAGTCAGCGGGGTGGGCATGCACGACGCCGTTTGGCGTCGTTTCTAATCAGTAACGGGATTGCGCAAAGGCCAACCTAAAAGTGGCCTGCGGCCTTAACCCGTCTTGCGTGCCAACGAGGCGCGTTTCACTCCCGCCACCGCCATCCAAGTAGCCTGATTAAAACGCTCTTCACAGGCAGATGACATTTCATGTGCCGAATAATAAAACATCATCTGATCCATCGGCAAGGCACATGCCCGATCCAATACTGACAAATAAGCTTCCAGATCCTCGTCCCGGTGGCGCTGACCTTCGAGCAGGTAGACGGTCTTCTTGCCGGCCGCGGTCAGCAAGGGGTGGAAAGCGGCGTGGGCCTGAAAAATGGTGTTTTTCATCCGGTGCATCTGGTGCGAGTCGGGGCGCACATGGCCATCACTGCCGAGATAATCAATGTGCCGCGTCGCGGCGTGGTGCGGCGCCGTCTCCAACCGGCCGGCCTCCGCAAAAAGGCTGACCACCAGCTTGGGCCGGATTCTCTTGGCGAACGCGCTCATCTCATCGAGAAACGCCACCAACTCGGGCTGTGAGGAGCGGGGCTCATCCCAAATCAGGCCATCGAACGGGTAGTCGAGCAGCGCCCGCAGGGTGGATTCGAAATGCTCCCGCACCGCCGGATGAGTGGGCGCGGACACCGCCGGAGGCATGCGTCGTGAGTCGTAAGTCTCCGGGTGCTGCACCGTCCAACTCGAGTAGCCATCCAGCCATCCGGCAACCAGCCCACACCAGCGGTTAGGCACCGCATGCACCCGCAGGCCGAGGGACTGCGCCAGTTCGACCACGTTGCGCAAACGGCGCGAGTGCCAATTGTGCAATTGCTCCTCCTGCACGCACAAGGAGACGATATCCACCCCCAGCTCGCGCATATGCTCCAGGTCCGCTCGCAAATGTTTGGTCAGAAGCGTGTGATTGTGGGGAGCGTAATAGTAGCAATTCAAGAGCATGGCTGGCGATAAATGGGGTGCGGTCCGGCTGCGATGATTTGGTGCCGGCGATGGGGCAGGACTCGCATCCTAATGCAACCCACGTTCCGCCACCATGAAGGTTTGCGGAAAAAAAATGAGGATTCGGGCGCGCCTGGATGAAATCTCAGCTTTATTGCGTGATCTCTCATGGCCGCGGACTCGGCGCCATGCTAGGTTATTAACCTTCCGCAAAATACGCTTGGCTTGCCCCTCCGCCTGCACCCCATGATTTTCTTGATCCGGCGACAATCACGCCACCCCTGACCATGATTACCTACCGCACGACTCCGGACCTCGACATAGAGCAGGCCCGCGAGCTCTACCGCGCCTCCACGTTGGGCGAACGTCGGCCCATCGACGACCTTGAGCGCTTCCCGGCGATGCTGCGCAACGCCAACCTCATCATCACCGCCTGGGACGGAGACTTGCTCGTGGGCATCGCCCGCTCGCTGACGGATTTTGCGCACTCAACCTACCTCGCCGACCTCGCCGTGCGCGTGTCGCACCAACACAAAGGAATCGGCAAGGAGCTCATCCGCCTCACCCGCGAGGCCGGCGGGCCGCAAACGATGGTCATCCTGCTGTCCGCCCCGGCGGCGGTTGGTTATTATCCCAAGGTCGGTTTCACCAACCCGCCCAGCGCCTGGTGGCTGAAACCCGGCGACAAAATCCCTTGAGTTCACCCACCCCACCTCCGGCGCCGCCGCCCGTCGCACCGGATCGCGTGCCTTGGCGTGAAAAGATCGCCTACGGTTTCGGCGGCCTGCCCACGCAGTTCGGCGAGGCCGGCGTGAAGAGCCTCGCCGTGCCGGTCTACCAGATGACCCTGGGCGTGAATCCCACCCTGCTCGGCCTCATGATGGCGATCCCTCGCTTCATCGACGCGGTCACCGATCCCCTCATGGGGCATATCTCCGACAGCACCCGCTCCCGCTACGGCCGCCGCCGGCCCTACATCTTCGCCGGCGCCATCCTGAACGCTGTCGCCTTCGTGCTCATCTGGCTGGTGCCGCTCCACTGGTCGCAGCCGGCCCAGCTGGGCTGGTTCCTCGTCACTTCGACGCTGTTCTTTCTCTGCAACACCGTGTGGGGCGTGCCCTATCAGAGCCTGGGCTACGAGATCACGGCCGACTACCACGAGCGCACGCGTGTCATGGCTGTGCAGGCCATCTTCATCAAGCTGTCGAGTTTCGCCTACCAGTGGGTTTTCCCGCTCGCCCAGCTCGCGATCTTTGCCTCGGTGCTGCGGGGCGTGCAGGTCGTCACCGCCGTGGTGGGCGTGGTGATCTTCGGGCTCGCCGGCTGCCTGCCGGCACTGTTCGTGCGTGAGCGCTTTGCCCGCGCCGTCCAGCAGAAGGCACCCGCCTTCAACTTTCGCACCGGTTGTGCCGCGGTCTGGCAGAACCGGAGCATGCGCATCATCGCCGCGCTCACCCTGCTTCAGGTCGTCGCCGGCATGCTTTCGGGCAGCCTCGATTATTATCTCATCGTCTATTACATGTTCCAGGGCGACCTGGTCCAGGGCTCGATCTGGAAGGGCATCCTTTCCTCCGCCTACGCCGTGGTCGGGCTGGTCGCCATCTGGCCGGCCACCTGGTTCAGCCGCCGCTTCGACAAGCGCAAGACCCTCATGGCCATTTACGCCATGCTCGCCGTCGGTGGCCTGATGAAGTGGGTGGTCTTCAACCCCGGCCACCCTTGGCTGCTGGTGCTCGATCCGTTGCTCTGCGGCCCGGTCTACGTGGGTCTCTCCGTCCTCCTGCCGTCGATGATGGCCGATATCTGCGACGAAGACGAACTCAAGCATGGTGATCGACGGGAGGGCATGTTCGGCGCCGCGCTTTCCTGGCTGCGCAAGACCGGCTGGTCGCTCGCCTTCCTCGGCAGCGGGCTGGCGCTCGACCTCGTGGGTTTCGATGCTCTGCTGAAAGGCGCGCAGTCCCCCGACACCATCCTCGGCATCCGCCTCTTCATGGTCCTCGCGCCTTCCCTCACCGCGCTGGTGGCGATCTACGTGCTGACCCATTACCGGCTCGACGAGCGCCGCGCCGGCGAAATCCGCGCCCAGCTCGAGGCCCGCCGCGGCGTGGTCTGAAGTCGGCGGCCGATCTTCGTCTCCCATGTCACGCCCGAACGTCATCGTCTTTTTCACCGACCAGCAACGCTGGGACACCTGCGGTGTGCACGGCAATCCGCTCGGCCTCACACCGAACTACGACCGCCTCGCCGCCGCCGGCACCCACGCCCGCCTGGCCTTCACCTGCCAGCCCGTCTGCGGCCCGGCGCGCTCCTGCCTGCAGACGGGGCTCTACGCCACCAAGATCGGCTGCCACCGTAACGGCCTGCCCCTGCCCGCCGGTGCCCGCACCCTCGCCCACCACTTCAAGGCCGGCGGCTACCACACCGGCTACATCGGAAAATGGCACCTCGCCGCCGGCCCGCGCGGTCCGGTCGCGCCGGCCGCGCGCGGCGGCTACGACTATTGGCTCGCCGCCAACGCCCTCGAGATGACCTCCGACGCCTACGATTGCCGCGTCTTCGACGGCGATGAGCGTGAGATCCGCCTGCCCGGCTACCGGGTTGATGCGCTCACCGACGCCGCCATCCGCCACGTCGCCGACCGCGCCCGCGCACCCGAGCCGTTCTTCCTGTTTCTTTCTTTTCTCGAGCCGCACCATCAGAACCACCGCGACGACTACCCCGCGCCTGCGGGCTACGCCGCCCATTACGACGGTCGCTGGACTCCGACCGATCTCGCCGCGCTCCGCGGCAATGCCCCGCAACATCTCGGCGGCTACTACGGCATGGTGAAACGCCTCGACGAAGCGCTCGGCCGCCTGCTGGACACGCTCCAAAGCCTCGGCCGGCTTGATGACACCATCATCGTCTTCACCAGCGACCACGGCTGCCACTTCAAGACCCGCAACGACGAATACAAACGCTCCCTGCACGACGCCTCCATCCGCGTGCCCCTGGCGTTCCACGGCGGCCCTTTCACCGGTGGCGGCCAGCTCGGCCAGCTCACCAGCCTGATCGACCTCCCGCCCACCCTGCTCGACGCCGCCGGCCTGCCCGTGCCGCCGGAAATGCAGGGCCGCTCGTTGCTGCCGCTCCTGCGCGGCGGACGTGATCCCGCTTGGCCCGGCGAAGTCTTTGTGCAGATCAGCGAAGCCGAGCTGGGCCGCGCCATCCGCACCCAACGCTGGAAATACGGCGTCGCCGCCCGGGATGTCGATCCCGTCGCCCAACCTTGGGCCGAGACCTTTCACGAGGCCTACCTCTACGACCTGCTCGCCGATCCGGCGGAGTTGACGAATCTCGCCGGCTGCGAATCTCACCGTGCCGTCGCCGACCAGCTGCGCGAGCGGCTGCTCGCCCGCATGGCTGCCGCAGGCGAGCGCCTGCCCGCCATTGTCCCCGCGCCCCCGCGCGCATCCGACCAACGTCGCGTCGCGCCCGAAGAGATCGGCCTCTGACCTCGCCGCCGCTTTCCACCGTGTCCGCGACGATCACCGAGATACTGGTTCACGTGTTGCGGGCGCCGTTGGCCGAGCCTTTTGCATTTTCCCAGGGCTGGGCGACCCAACGCTCCGCGCTGCTGGTGGAAATCCGCACGCGCGACGGCGTCACTGGCTGGGGCGAGTGCCTCTGCCACGGCCTCCAGCCGCCGGAGATTGCCGCCACGATCATCGCGCAGGTCTGCCGCCCGCACCTGCGCGGGCGCAACGCCTTCGATGCCGGCGTGCTCTGGGAGGAACTCTACAACCTCACGCGCCCCTACGGCCAAGGAGGCGCCGTGCTCAACGCCCTCAGCGGCATCGACATCGCCTTGTGGGACGTGATGGGACGCACGCTTGGCCGGCCCGTGCACCAGCTTCTGGGCGGCGCATTTCGCACCCGCGTCGAGCCCTACGTCACCGGTTTCTACCGGCGTCGCGGCGGCCAATACCCGGCCGATGGCATCCGCGAGGCTGAGGCGCATCTCGCCGAGGGCTTCCGCGCGCTCAAGCTCAAGACTGGCTTCGGCATCGAGCAGGACATCGCCTACGTGCGCGCCGTGCGCCGGGCCGTCGGTCCCGATGTGCGCCTGATGATGGACGCCAACTGCGCCTACTCCGCCGCGGCCGCACGCCGCATCCTCCTCGAGCTGGCGCCTGAACGCCTGCATTTCTTCGAGGAACCCCTCGCCCCCGAAGACCTGGAGGGCTACCGGCAATTGCGCGGCCTCACCGCCACTTGGATTGCCGCCGGCGAAAACCTCCTCGGCAAACATGCGTGCCGCCCTTGGATTGCCGGCGGCGCCCTCGATCTTTTCCAGCCCGACATCTGCGCGACGGGTGGCTTTACCGAGCTGCAGAAAATCACCGCGCTTTGCCAAGCCTGGCATCTGCCCGTCGTGCCGCACGTCTGGGGCTCGGGCGTGTGCCTCGCCGCTTCGTTGCAGTTCCTCGCCGCGCTGCCGCCCACGCCGCTCTGTCTCCAGCCGATCGAGCCGCTCCTCGAATACGACCGCTCCGATCACCCGTTCCGCTCTGCCCTGATCCACGACGCCATTCGGCGCGACCCCGACGGCTTCGTGCCCGTGCCCACCGGTCCCGGCCTCGGCATCGAGATCGATCGCACCGTGATCGCCCGCCACACTGTTCCCTGCCCCGCCACTGAATGAACTTCCTCTCCGGCACCCTTCTCGCGTTGGCCGTCCAGGCGGTCGCCACCTCCGCACCGGCGGCCACGCCGGCCGAAGCGCCACCCAACGTCGTGCTAATCTACGTCGATGACCTCGGTTATGGCGATCTTGGCTGTCAAGGCGCGAGCGATCTCGCCACGCCACGCCTCGACCGGCTCGCCACCGAGGGATCGCGCTTCACCAGCTTCTACGTCGGCCAGGCCGTCTGCACCGCCTCGCGCGCCGCCCTGCTCACCGGCGCCTATCCCAACCGGGTAAACATGTCCGGCGCGCTCAACCACACCAGCAACACCGGCCTCGGCCCGCAGGAGAAACTCCTGTCCGAAATCTTCAAGGAGCGCGGCTACGCCACCGCCATCCACGGCAAGTGGCATCTCGGGCACCGCCCGCCGTTTCTGCCGACGCGCCGCGGTTTCGACGAATGGTCCGGCATCCCCTACTCCAACGACAACGGCCCGCTCCACCCCGTTATCCGCGGCATCTCTGCCCTGCCCTTTTACGAGAACGAGACCGTCACAGAACTCGATCCCGACCAAGCCCGTTTCACCGCCCGCTTCACCGCCCGCGCCGTCGACTTCATCGAACGCCACCGCGACCGTCCGTTTTTCCTCTACCTGCCCCACGTGATGCCCCATGTGCCGGTCTTCGCTTCCGAGCGTTTCCGGGGCGCCAGTTCCCGCGGGGTCTACGGCGACGCCGTCGCCGAACTCGACTGGTCCACCGGCGAGATTCTCGACACCCTCACCCGGCTCGGGCTCGACCAACGCACGCTCGTGATTTTCGCCTCCGACAACGGCCCGTTCCTTTCCTATGGCGAACACGCCGGCCGCGCCGGACCGCTGCGCGAAGGGAAGCTCACCACGTTCGAGGGCGGCATGCGTGTGCCCTGCCTCGTGCGCTGGCCCGGCCGCGTGCCCGCCGGCCGCGTGAGCGATGCGCCCTGGAGCACGATGGACCTCTACGCCACGCTCGCCGGCCTCATTGGTGCCACCCTGCCTGACCTGCCGCGCGACGGGGCCGACCTGCGCCCGCTGCTGCTCGGCGCACCGGATGCGAAAGGAAGGAACGAGTTTTGGTTTTATTCCGGAGCCGAGTTGCATGCCGTGCGGGTTGGCGACTGGAAACTCCACCTGCCCCACGACTACCTGACGGTCGCCGCCGAGCCCGGCCGCAGCGGCAAACCCTCGAACTGGGCCAACATGAAACCCAACGCCATCGAGGACTCCGGCATCCGCGGCATCGCCAGCCGGCACGGCTACCGGGTCGAATCCATCGGGCTCGCACTCTACAATCTCGCCGCAGATCCCGGTGAAACGCGCGACCTCGCTGCCGCCCACCCCGAAGTCGTGGCTCGTCTGCAGGAAGCCGTGAACCGCGCCCGCGCCGATCTGGGCGACTCGCTCACCGGCGCGGCGCCGACCCGCGCACGGCCCGCCGGCGTGTGGTCGCCGGAGTGAGTGATGCCGCGAGCCGCGCCCCGACCATGAACCCCACAACCCTCCAACCCACCCGCGCCCGGCAAGTCGTGCTGCTGTTCGTCGTCACGCTCGCAATCATCACCTACGTAGACCGGGTCTGCATCGCGCAGACGGCCGGTGACATCCGTCGGGACCTGGGACTCGATGAGCGCCAGATGGGGCTGGTGTTCTCAGCCTTCGGACTGGCCTACGCGCTGTTTGAGATCCCGGCCGGCTGGCTGGGCGACCGCCATGGCCCGCGCAGCGTGTTGATGAAGGTCGTGACCTTCTGGTCGCTGTTCACCGCGCTGACCGGCGCGGCGTGGAACTTCACCTCGCTGGTCGTATGCCGCTTTCTCTTCGGCGCGGGCGAGGCCGGCTGTTTCCCGAACATCACGAAAATCTTCACCCTCTGGTTGCCCGCGGATGAGCGGACCCGGGCCCAGGGCTTGCTGTGGTTAAGCGCGCGCTGGGGCGGCGCCTTCACGCCGCTGCTCGTGGTGGCGGCCCTGCACTTCATGACGTGGCGCTGGGCCTTCGGGCTGTTCGGTGTTTTGGGCGTCGTGTGGGCGGTGATATTCTTCCGCTGGTTCCGCGACCGGCCGCAGGATCACCCCGGCGTGAACGCCGCGGAACTCGCGCTGCTTGACGGCGCCGCGCGCAACGCCCCCGGCCACACGCCGCTGCCCTGGCGCGCCTTTTGCCGCCGGCCCGCCGTATGGTTGCTGTGGCTGCAGTATTTCTGCATGTCCTACGGCTGGTATTTCTATGTGACCTGGCTGCCCACCTACCTGCGCGAGGCGCGCGGCGTGCCGTGGGAAAAAAGCGCATTGCTGGCCGGCCTGCCGCTATTCTTCGGCGGTATCGGCTGCTACGCCGGCGCGTGGCTGACTCGCGTGCTCGCCGTGCGGCGCGGGGTGGGTTGCGCCCGGCGCCTGGTGGCGGGCGGCGGCCTCCTCGCGGCCGGCCTGCTGCTGGCCGGCGCCACCCGGATCGAGCACGCGCTGCCGGCCCTGCTGGCGCTCGCGCTGGCGAGCTTCGCCAACGACCTGGCCATGGCACCCGGCTGGACCGCCTGCATGGACATGGGCGGCCGTTTCGCGGGCTCGCTTTCCGGCAGCATGAACATGATGGGCAACTTCGGCGGCATGCTCGGCCCGCTCGTGGTCGGTTTCATCCTGGCGGCCAGCAAGTCCGCGCCCGATGCACCGCCCTCGCTCGAAGGCTGGACCACCGCGTTTCTCGTGGCCGCCGCACTCTACCTCGTGGCGGCGCTCGCCTGGGTCTTCCTCGACCCGGTCACGCCGGTGGACCACACACCATAGATATCCTTCAATGCAACCGCATAACTGGAACCGGCGCGCACTCACACCGATCTTCTCTCTGAGGGGCTTCACTCCCAGCCCAATCCCCTCGATCTAGGGGGGCCATATGACCCCAATTTTATTCCTGTTTTCAGTTCACCCTGTCATTTATCCTATTCCCATGGTCCAGAGCCCCCACCCCTTGAAACGTCGCGCCGGGCGACTGTTGGCCGGCGCTGCAAGTTTCCTATCTATCTGTGTGCTGCTCCAGGCTGCTCTGCCACCAACGCTCAAGGATACCGACGCTGTAGGACCGCTGATTCTCCGTCAGGATTCGATTGAGCAGGGCCTTAGTATCCTTGAGTTGCTGACGGGCAAGATCGTGCTGCGTGGCCCCGGTCTGCCCACCGCCCCTCTCTCACTCGAACTTACCGAGACGCTGCCGCGCATCCAGGCCATTAACGCTCTTGAGACCCTGCTCTCTCTCAACGGCGTGGCCATCGTCCCGATGGGGGAGCGGTTCCTGAAGGCCGTGCCCCTCGGCACCGCCCGCACCGAGGTCGGCACCTTCATCGAAGACACCACCCTCGGCCTGCCGCCCAGCGGCCAGATCGCCTCCAAGCTCTTCGTGCTCCGGTTCCTGCGCGCACAGGAGTTCTCCCAGCAAGTCACCGCCCTGATCAGCGGAGCCATCCCCCCCGTCGCTTTCGAGAAGGCCAACGCCTTGCTCGTCACCGACACCATCGCCTCGCTCCAGCGTGTCGAGGCCATCTACAACCGGCTTGATCGCGATGACACCATCACCGCCAAGCCGCGCTACCTGCCGCTCCGCAACGCCAAGGCCGGCGAACTCGCCTCCCGGCTGACCGCGATGATCGCCAGCCCGCCGCTCAATGCTCTCGTTGCTCCCACCACCATCCTCTCCGACGACCGCACCAACCAGCTCATCGTCGCCCTCGACGACCGCACCTACCCTCTCTTCCTCGACCTCGTCCAGCGTCTCGACGACAAGACTGAATCCTACCTTCAGAACGAGGTCATCGCCCTCAAGAACGCCAGCGCCAAGGACGTCGCCGTCCTCCTCGGCCAGCTCTCGGGCAAACGCCTCTCCGCCACCGTCACCACCCCGGGCCTCTCCTCCGCCCCCAAGCCCGCTGAGGGCGCCCCGCCGCCCATCGTCACCTCCACCGCCATCGCCACCGACGCCCCCTCTGCCAACTTCTCCGAGCTGCTCTCCGTCGTCCCCGACGAGCGCAGCAACGCCCTTGTTGTCGTCGGCACCCCGCAGGATCTCCGCCTGATCCGCGACCTCGTCGCCAAGATCGATGTCCTCCTCGCTCAGGTCCGCATCGAGGTCGTCATCGCCGAGGTCACACTCACTGACGCCGCCAGCACCGGCATCAGTGAACTCGGCCTCCGCATTGAGGGCAGCAAGCTCGTCGGCTTCAACGGCAGCGGCTCGGGCCTCGGCATCAGCAACGCCACTCTCACCCGCTCCGCCGCAGGTGACGTCGACCTCGCCGCCACCATCACCGCCGGCACCACCCCCCGCAAGGGCAACACCCGCATCCTCTCCGTCCCCAACATCGTCACCACCCACAACAAGGAAGCCTCCATCTTCGTCGGCGAAGCCCGCCCCGTCATCAGCAGTTACCTCCAAGATTCCTCTTCGGTCACCACCGGCTCCGGCTACCGCACCTCCGTCTCCGCCACTGAGATCGGCATCGAGCTCAAGGTCCAGCCCCTCATCGGTCACGACGGCACCGTCCAGCTCGCGATCCAACAGGAGGTCAACGACGTCACCGGCTCGGTTCTCATCGACGGCAACGAACAGCCCGTCATCGGCAAACGCCGCACCTCCTCTTTCGTCAGCGTGCGCGATGGCGAGGTCGTCGTGCTCGGCGGCCTCCAACGCACGCAATCCATCCGCTCCACCTCGCGCCTCGGCCCCGTGCCCATCATCGGCGATCTCCTCGGCGCCCGCCGCCGCGAGCAGACCCGCACCGACCTGGTCTTTTTCCTCCGCCCGCGCATCCTGCTCAACACCGGCGACCCCTCCATCCAGGCCGCCATCGAGCAGAATCTCCAGCAGCCCGAGATCCGCCGCGCCCTCGGCCAGCCGCCGGCGCCTGCGCAGCCCCGCTGAGTCCCCCAATGGAGTCCGCCTCATCAGCCCCGTTGCTGGAATCCCTCACCCCCGACCAGCAGACCCAGCTCGCCACCACGCCCACCGGCGACCGGCTCGCGCTGGTCGCGAGCTGGCTCGCCGAGCCGCCAGATACTCTCGCGTCCCGCCTCGCTGCCGCCCACGGCCTGCCTTATGAGTCCGCGCCTGTCGCCGACGAGACCCTCGTCCGCGATTTTCCTGCCCGCGTGTTGCTCGAATACTGCACCGTCCCTGTCGTCACGGTGCCCGGCGACGACGCCCTGCCCCTCGCGGTCGCCTGGCCGCCCGACGCCATCATGCGTGACTGGCTCGCCACCTTCACCGACCAGCCCCTGCGCTGGATCATCGCGCCGCCCGCCCGCATTCGCCAGCTCCTGCGCGAGCAGCACGGCATCGGCGCAGGTAGCCTTGACGAGGCAGACAGCCCCGGGACCGGCCATGCCGATCCCGGCCTCCAGCTCGGTGATGAGGACACCGACGCCGCCACCATCACCTTCGTCCGCGAGATCATCGCCCAGGCCGTGAAGGAAGGCGCCACCGACATCCACTTCGAGCCCCAGGAGCACCAACTCCGCATCCGCTACCGGCTCGACGGTCTGCTCGTCCCGATGCCCGTGCCGCCTACGCTCACGCGCTACCGCGACGCCATCATCTCCCGCCTCAAGATCATGGCGCGCCTCAACATCTCCGAGCGCCGCCTCCCCCAGGACGGGCGCTTCTCCTTCCGCCTCGGAGCCGACGTGATCAACGTCCGCATCTCCACCATGCCCACGGCCCACGCCGAAAGCGTCAGCCTCCGTCTGCTCAACCGCGCCGAGGCCGACTACACCCTCGCCAGCCTCGGCCTCGGCGAAGCCGAGCTGCGCCTCGTCCGCCAGATCATCGACTTCCCCCACGGCATCGTGCTCCTCACCGGCCCCACCGGCTCCGGCAAATCCACCACGCTAAACGCCTTCCTCAAGGAGCTTAATTCCGACGAACTCCGTCTTGTCACCATCGAGGATCCCATCGAATTCGACCTGCCCGGTGCCAACCAGATCCAACTTCGCCCCGAGATCGACTTTAACTTCGCTGGCGCCCTCCGCCATGTTCTCCGACAGGACCCCGATGTCATCATGGTCGGCGAGATCCGCGACCGCGAGACCGCCGAGATCGCCATCCGCGCCTCCCTCACCGGCCACCTCGTCTTCTCCACCCTCCACACCAACGACGCCCCCGGTGCCATCACCCGCCTGGTTGACATGGGCATCGAGCCCTTCCTGGTCACCTCCGGCCTCCAGCTCGTCATCGCCCAGCGCCTCGTCCGCCGCCTCTGCCGCCGCTGCGCCCGCCCCGCCCCCGTGGACCGCCCCGCGTTGCGCGACACTCTCGCCACCCTCGGCGTCGATCCCACCGAGGCCGACAGCATCGACACGCTGCCCGTCGCCGTCGGCTGCGAACACTGCCGCGGCACCGGCTACCGCGGCCGCCTCGGCATCTTCGAGCTCTTCCGCCTCGGGCCCGAGCTGCACGACGCTATCCTTGCCCGCCAAACCACCGCCGAACTCGGCCGGCTCGCCCGCCGGCAAGGCATGCGCCCCCTCGGCTCCGCCGGCTGGGCGCGCGTGCGCACCGGTGAGACCACCGCCGAGGAGCTGCGCCGCACGATCATGGCGCTCGACCGCTGAGCGTCATGCCTGATTACCGCTACGTCGCCAAGGATTCCGCTGGCTCCACCTCGCGCGGCACCCTCGCCGCTCCTTCGCGCAAGGCCGCCCTGCTGCAACTGGACCGCGGCGGCCTCACCCCGCTTGAACTCATCGAATCCGGCACTCCTGATCCCGCCGCCGCACGCCCCGCTGGCAGCATCGGCCCAGCCCCCACCGCGGTCGTGAAGCCGCTCTCCTCGCGCCAGCTCACTGTGTTCTGGACCAACCTCCTGCAACTCACTGCCGGCGGCATGTCCGCCGCCGAAGCCGTGCGCTTGCTCGGCACCCGCATGGAGGAGGCCGCCGTCCGCGAACTCGCCGCCCGGCTGTGGCGCCGCCTCAGCGAAGGCGACCTGCTCTCCACCGCGCTCGCCGCCGAGCCCGACCTTACCGACCGCGAAACGATCCAACTCCTCCGCGCGGGCGAGTCCACCGGCCACCTCGGCGAATCACTCACACGCATCAACCAGCTCCGCCACGAACGCGCCGAGTTGAATCGCGCCCTGCTCGAGGCTCTCGCGTATCCGGCCTGCGTGTGCCTTGCGGCCGGCACCGTCGTCCTGCTCTTCATCTTCTTCTTGTTGCCGCGCATCGAACAGTTGCTGACCGGTCTCGGCAGCAGCCTGCCTTGGGCCACGCAGCTGCTCGTTAACTTCGGCCGTTCCGCCGTCTATACGGTGCCCGCTCTGCTGGTTCTGGGCGCCGTCACCGGCTTCGCGCTCTGGCGCTGGCGCGCCACGGCGGCCGGTCGCGCCCGGTGGGATGAGCTTGTGCTCCGTCTCCCCCTGGTCGGCCCCGCCCTGCGCGACGCAGCCGTCACCCAGATGTTCCAGACCCTCGCCAGCCTGCTCGACAACGGCATCCCGTTGGCCGAGGCGCTGCTCACCGCCACGGAGGGCGTGGCCAACGCCGCCATCCGCGCGCGCCTGCGCCGCTCCCTCGACGATCTGCTGGAGGGCCGCTCACTCGCCGCCGCCCTGCGCGCCACCAGGCTCTTTCCCGCGCTCGTGACCGACCGGCTCGCCGTTGGCGAGGAGGCCGGCCGCCTCGCCCTCAGCCTGCGGGAATTGGGGCGCGAGCAACAGGCCGCCTGGTCGCGCCGCATGCGCTGGCTGACGCAGATTTTTTCCGTCGCCGTGCTGCTCAGCACCTTTCTGCTCGTCGGCTTCATCGCCTGGGCGATCATCGCCGCCGTTTTTCAGGTCAGCGCCAGCATCAGGAGCTGAGCCCGCCCCAATTGGCGGCGATCATGGGCAGCCAACATACTCGGGCTCGATTTCCGGACAGGCTCAGTGCGTCGTCGGCAGCCACGCACGCACCGTCAGGCGGCAGTCCACGGTGCCTTCGGTGGCGGCCGCCGTAAGCACTGCTTCGGTGATCCGCACATTGCCTCCCAATGCATGCACACGGCGGTAAACCTCGACGACTGCCGCCATCGGCACTGCCTCGCCGGTCAGGGTCCAACGCGGTAATCCGGCCGCCATTTCCTCTTCGGCTTCCAGACGCAGCGGCGCGACGGCGGCGGCCAGCCCGGCGACAACGTCGCCTGCTTCGGGCGATTGGGCGGCAATCTCGCGCAAGCGAGTGCGCGCCTCGTGGCGCCTCTGGTCTAATTCACTCCGCAGGCCCGCTTCATCCCGGCTGGTCTGCCAGCTCCGCCAGCCGGCGGCGATCCGCTGGTCGCCGAGGGCGACCCACAAAATGACTGCGCTCCACAGGCCAAGCGTCACCAACCAGCGCTCACGCGTCGACCGGGCATCGAACCAGCGTCTCATGGCGCACCCTCCCCGCCACCGGCCAGTTGCACCGTGAGCGTGAAACGTGTGCCCGAGCCCACGAGTTCCGCACGTTTTACCCCCGGCGCCGCCCGCACCGTGGTGGCGAAGGCTTGGCCCGCGGCCTCGTCGGGCGCGGTGCCTTCGCAAATGAGATTCCCCTGCTGCACCGCGACGCGGTGAAAACGCACATCCGCCGGACGGGTCTGGTTCACCAACGCGACCGCGTCGAGTGGGCCGAGGCCGCCGCGGGCCGCGAACTCAGCGTGCGCCGCCACCTCCTGCCATGCGCTCACTTCCGCCAGCAAGGTCTCCGTCGCGGCCGGCACGCGCAACCGAACCAAGCGCACGGCCAGTTCGGTCACACCCAAGAC
>Ga0208512_100007_pt1 | contig 101793 bp, 87 predicted proteins | sample LakWasMet40_LOW7_2_FD_183880 | JGI IMG/M metagenome (GOLD analysis project Ga0208512, IMG submission 183880) | Freshwater sediment methanotrophic microbial communities from Lake Washington under simulated oxygen tension - Sediment Metagenome... | ecosystem: Environmental > Aquatic > Freshwater >...
CAGCCGCCGCACGGCCAGACCACGCCAGAAGCCGTCGCCAGCCTGCGAAAACTCGCCCCTTGGGTCGAAAACCTGCATGTCTTCAATTGGGGCAGTGGGCCGGAACAAAGATTCCCACTGGCCAAGGATCACGGACGCTGGGCTGCGTTCTTGCGTGAGCTTTCCCCACGGCCTGCTCGCGCCGCGCTGCTGGAATTCATGCCTAGCGACATGCTCGCCGAGCTCCCCGCAGAAGCCGCCGCGCTGCGCGAACTGCTTCAAGCCACTTCCCATCACCGATGAATCCTTCCGTCACCGTCCGCCGCGATAAAACCATTCTTCCGACCTACTTGCCGGCGGCACCCGACCGCAACCCCATGTTTCTGGAGACACGCGTCTATCAGGGCTCTAGCGGCCGTGTCTATCCGCTGCCGTTTTATGACCGCATCGCGGAAAAATCTGTGCCACACGAGTGGGACGCCATCTACCTGGAGAACGAATACCTGAAGGTGATGATCCTGCCCCAGCTCGGCGGGCGCATCCACCGCATGATGGACAAGACCAACGGCTACGACGTCATCTACTATCAGCCGGTCATCAAGCCCGCGCTCGTCGGCTTGGCCGGGCCGTGGGTCAGCGGCGGCATCGAATTCAACTGGCCGCAGCACCACCGGCCCTCGACGTTTATGCCCGCAAACACCCAAATTGAACGCCACCCCGATGGCGCCGTCACGGTTTGGCAAGGCGAACACGACCCGATGGCGCGCATGAAGGGTATGCACGGCGTCTGTCTGCATCCGGGCCGTGCGGTGCTGGAGCTGAAGGCCCGCGTGCATAATCGAACCGCGGACACGCAGACTTTCCTCTGGTGGGCGAACGTCGCTACGCGAGTCCACGAACGTTACCAGTCCTTCTTCCCGCCCGACGCCAACTTTGTCGCGGATCATGCCAAGCGTGCCATGAGCACGTTCCCATTCTGCGCGGAACGCTACTATGGCGTGGACTACACGGCTCGCGCCCGGAACGGCGTGCCCGTATCCGAGCTACCACGCCAGTATCAGCCACCGGGGGATTACCGGCCCGACGATCTTTCCTGGTATGCCAATATACCTGTGCCCACCTCCTACATGTGCATGGGCACCCGCGAAGATTTCTTCGGTGGCTACGATCACCGCGAACGCGCCGGCGTGGTGCATGTCGCCGACCACCACATCTCACCGGGCAAAAAACAATGGACCTGGGGTAATCACGAGTTCGGCTACGCTTGGGATCGCAACCTCACCGACGCCGACGAGCACGGCGAGCACCGCCCCTACATCGAGCTCATGGCCGGCGTCTTCACGGACAATCAGCCCGACTTTTCTTTTCTCCAGCCGGGCGAAACGAAGGCGTGGTGCCAGTGCTGGTATCCCATTCGCGAGATCGGCCCCGCGCACCGCGCCAACACGGAATGCGCGCTCAGCCTCACAATGCGTGGGCGAGTGGCTCGGATCGGCGTGGCTGTCACTGCGCGGAGAGATAATTTGCGTGTTACGCTCCGGTGCGGGGAAAACCCGATGGCGCGGTTCACCCGCACGTTCACTCCGGCTGAACCTCTGGTGGAATCGATTGGTCTGCCTGCTGGAGTCCGCGCCGAGCAACTCACACTCGAAGTGCGTGACTCCGCCGGCAAACTGTTGCTAGACTACACGCCCCGGCAAATCACGCCACCCGCCCCAGAAAAGCTTGCCGCTTTGGCCGCGACCGAACCGGCACCTGCCCGCGAGGTTGCAAGCGCCGACGAACTTTATCTGACCGGGCTCCACTTGGAGCAATACCGGCATGCGACGCGTTCGCCCGCCAATTACTGGCTCGAGGCGATTCGGCGCGACCCAGGCGATTCACGCTGCCGGACTGCGCTCGGTCGCTGGCACCTGCGCCGTGGCGAATTCGCCGAGGCGGAATCCCACCTGCGCGCCGCGGTCGCGCGGCTGACTCACCGCAACCCGAATCCCGCCGACGGAGAGGCCCACTATCAACTCGGACGCTGTCTGCGCTTCCTTGGTCGCGACGACGACGCTTACGATTCCTTGGCGAAAGCCGCCTGGAATCAGGCGTGGAACGCAGCAGCCCAACTCGCACTGGCAGAAATCGACAGCACGCGCGGGGACTGGTCTCGCGCGCTGGAACGCCTTGACCAAGGCCTGCGTTTCGACACCGAGAATCTGCGTGCTCGCGCCCTCCGGGTGATGCTGCTGCGCCAATTGGGGCGCACCGATGAAGCGGCGGTCGTGCTGCGCGCCACGCTCGCGCTTGATCCGCTCGATCACTGGGCGCGGCATTTGGCAGGTGAACCTTTTCTCGGGGACACGCAGGTGCGACTGGATCTGGCGCTGGATTTCGCCCGAGCCGGGTTTTTGGCCGAGGCCTTGACAGTGTTGGCATCCGCCAAGCCCGAGCCCTTAAGCGGGACTGGCCCGTTGCTGCATTACTACAAGGCGTGGTTGCTGGTCCATCTTGGCCAAGCAGCGAAGGCGGCGGGCGAGCGAACGAGGGCGGCCCTTGCCTGTTCTGAATACTGCTTTCCCGCACGGCTGGAAGAGCAGGCGATCCTGCAAGCGGCACTTGCCGACAATCCGCGCGACGCCCGTGCGCACGCATATTTAGGGCATTGGCTATACGACCGGCGGCGGCACCAGGAAGCGATCAGCCATTGGGAAGCCGCCGTGCGCCTGAACTCGAGCGATGCGGTTGTTTGGCGCTGCCTCGGCATCGGCTATTTCAATGTGATGAAGAATCCTAAAGCTGCGCGCCGGGCGTATGCGGCGGCACGGCGTTCCAATCCCCAGGATGCGCGTCTGCTGTTCGAGGCCGATCAGCTCGCCAAACGTATGGGAGATGCACCCACGCGCCGCCTACGCGAACTGTCCCGACACACAGCGCTCGTCGCGGCGCGTGACGATCTGAGCGTCGAGCTGTGCACACTCTACAACCAGACCGGCCAGCCCGCCCGTGCCAAGACCTTGCTGGCCAGCCGACGATTTCAGCCTTGGGAAGGCGGTGAAGGTCAGGCCCTTGGCCAGCATGTTCGCGCCCGCCTGCTCCTGGGCCGCACCGCGCTGGCGGCTGGAAACCCCGCAGCGGCCCGGCGTGAGTTCGAGGCCGCGCTTACCACTCCTGAGAACCTAGGCGAGGCGAAGCACCTGCTTGCCAATCAAAGTGACATCTACTTCTGGCTCGGCGAAGCCTGCGCCGCGGCGAATGACAGCGGCGCAGCGCAGCGGCACTGGCGTGCTGCCGCCGAATTCAGAGGTGATTTTCAAGCCATGAGCGTGCGAGCCTATTCGGAAATGACATACTACTCCGCGCTCGCGTTACGGCGGATCGGACAAAAGTCCCGTTCGGTAAAATTGTTCCGCGCCCTGTTGGCTTACGCCCGGAAACTCACCAGAACCCCGGCGAAGATCGATTACTTCGCCACCTCATTGCCCACGATGCTGCTGTTTGCCGACGACCTCGATGTGCGACAGACAGTCACCGCCCAGTTCCTCGAAGCCCAAGCCCGCATGGGTCTAGGCCAGCACAAAGCTGCGCAGCTTCTGCTGCGCCAGGCACTGCAACGCGATCCGAACCACTCGCTTACTGCAGACCTGTTATCTGAAAAAACGGCCCGCTACAGTGTAAGATGACCGAGGAGTTTCGAGGCACTATCGAGGGATTCGACACGCTCGGACTCCGCTCCGAAGGTGTAGAATTGCAGATCGTGCCGGCGCTCGGGGCGCGCATGATCTCGCTCCGTTCACGTCGCACGGGCCGCGAATGGTTGTGGCGCACGGAAGACGGGCGCGGACTGTTCGCCGCCGGTCCGGGAACACCATTTGAGCATAGCCCGTTGGCAGGTATTGATGAGTGCCTGCCTAGTATCGCTGCGTGTGACCTCGATGGGGTGACAATTCCCGATCATGGTGAAGCATGGAGTGCCGCATGGCGGGCACATATCGATGCCATCTCGATAGTCAGTGAGCTTTCACTGCGATGCCTGCCTCTACGACTGATTCGTCGGATACAACTAGCGGGCGACACCATAGAGGTATATTATTGTCTTACCAACTGTTCCGTCAAGCCGGTGAGATATCTGTGGGCCCTCCACCCTCTCTTCCAATGGCAAGATGGCTGGCACGTCGAGCTGGGCGGAAAATCAACTGTCCGTGTAAGTGCCGCTAGCGGAGCGCAACTAAAAGCGGGTGCGGAGGGGGTGTGGCCAGAGCCGCAGGCGGGAATCAACCTGGCACTCGGCAACCTTGGCGCGAAAGCTCGCGGATACTGCAAAGCTTTTATGAGCACACGCACCGCCCCAAGAATTGCTTTGATCGCTGGGGGGGAAAGGCTGGAGCTGTCGGTAAACCCAGACGAGGTTTCGCATTGGGGATATTGGCTTACGCGTGGCGGATGGCACGGCCATACTCATCTTGCTTTGGAGCCTACCAATGCGGCGGCTGATTCGGTCGCCGAGGTTCATTCTCCGTGCTCAGCAACCACACTTCAACCCTTGGAAGTAAGGCGATGGACCTTGAGAATTTGTCTTCGTGATGCCGCAGGTATAGCGCCACCCCTGACTTCAGGAACTGATGGCGATAGCTAGACCTGGCGAAAAGCGCGCCGCCATCCATAAACACGACGCGCGCGTCCAAGACCATATCTTTTGATTTAAGTTACCGTCATCAAACGCCCGCGTTTGGGCCAGCGCGGGCGTTTCACCCACCACCTCCAAACATGCCTCTATCCGATGGGGAGCCCCACCCGCCATTCAACGTTCCATGCAATAACTCAGGTCGCGGCAACGTCCTGAAAATTGGGCATGGCGTAAGCGTCTACTACGATCTGCAGCCCCCCAATATCTGGGCCGAGCACGAACATTCCACCGCCCAAATCGTCATGGCCCTCGACCCACTCGAAGCCCGCATGACGTGGCGCATCGCCGGTCGTCTGCACACCATCAATTGTGGTGCGCCCCATATTTGGTTTGTGCCCCGCAATACGCCCCACGCTGCAGAATGGCGATGCGGGCCGGCCGCGATGGTTGTGTTCTATCTCGGGCGTGATTTTGTGCAGCAAGAGTGTGGGCATGAGCCGACAGAAGGCGCGCTGCTCGGCCTAGCCCCGCTCGTTCAGCAGGACTATGCGCTAGCCCGATTCTGCCACAATTTCCGGGAGCTTTGCCACCGGCGCACCTCCATGTCCGAACCGATGCTCTTCGCCGGTGCGGCGGTTCTCTCTTCGGTGATTCTCCGCGCATGCGCGAGACAGGCTGATACGGGTATGGACCAGCCCCGTGGCCTTTCCGAAAAACGCCTTGAGGTCATATCGAAACACATCGATGCGCATCCGGGTGATCCGATTACTCCGGCAACCCTAGCCGCGCTGGTCGGCCTCACCGAGGACCACTTTGGCCGCATGTTCCGCCGCTCGACCGGCCGGCCGCCGATGAAATACGTGTGGAGGTGCCGGCTGCACCGCGCCCGCCAGCTGCTTGAAGCAGGTGAGAAAGTCGCGGCGGTGGCGGCCGAGCTGGGCTTCTGCGACCAGAGTCACCTCGATCGCAAGTTTCGACTGGAATTCGGCTGCTCGCCCGGTTCGGTCGCGCCTGGCCGTAATCGATCATGATCGCGTCAGTGCTTGCGGGTGTTCCGCACCGCCGCGGTGATGACTTCGGCCAGTTCCAGTTTCATCGCCGCCGACATGCGCAGCAGGGTGTCGAGGGTTGGATTCCGCATGCCTCTTTCGACATAGCTGACCATCTGTTGCGAAAGCCCACCCAGTTCGGCCACAGCATTCATGGAGAGATTGCGGCGCTGGCGCTCCCTGCGCAATTGCGCGGCAACGGCGGCGGCGATGACGTCATAGTGTTCCTGCTTCGGCACCCCGTCAGCTAACGCCACAATCCCTTTGACAGCGCATCTCACTATCGTGAGAACTAAATAATCTAACCCGTGACCGGCACCTCTCGCACGCAGCGTCTACATTCCGCCAGCAAAAAGTCGGCCGCCCGGCCACGGGTCCAAATTGCGATACCCAAGGGCGGCGGATTATTCGACGGCACGGTCTATATAGGGACTAAGACTCACCAAACGTGTCACGGCATCGCATCGTTATATAGCCATGAGCCGCTGGCGTTGGATCTGGCCCGGGTAATGGTGCAGAATAAGTCCTCTTGCCTATTGCGAGAGAGCGTAGCGACCGCTTTGGCCGCGATTGCTGCGGAGACGAATCGGCCGCGCTGCCGTTCATAAACTGGCGCGCCGGCAGACAAGCCACGCGGACTGGATTCCGCTAGGCTCGTCCGATTCCAAGCGCCGCGGTCGAGCCATTCGCCGCGTTTCACTCCAGCCCTCCGCTGCCCGGCTAATCCAACCGGGCGCAAAAAATCCTAGCCATGCCCCATGCACACCCGTTCCCGTCCAGTCCAACTCAAGCTCCCGCTCCCCGCGGCCGATTACCGCGTTTTTGTCGTCGCCACCCGCATCCTCCGTCGCGTCATGGGCCGAAAGGCGCCTACTACGTTGGTGCTGATCCAGCGCAACCTAACGGAGCGCGATGCCAACGGAGTCGCTGATGACTTCCTGGAATGGGTCGGCTGGCCGCAGGGCCGCCTGCCGGCCGCTCCAGCGCCCCGGTCTAAGCCACCTTCTCGGCGTAGGGCACGGGGGCCAGTCAGCCAGCTAAAGATGCCCATGCTTCGACCGGAGCGATCGTTTGACCCGAGTCGTAATTGAGGAGAACAAATTTCGTCGCGGCTAGTTGTGTGGCTGCGCGCGAATAACAAGGGCCGCCAACCCGGTCCGGCATCGGTTGCTCAGCAGTTTCAGTCGGTGCCGGGCCAGGGATTCAATTGTCAGTAGTGCTGTGCGGGATAGACGAGTTCGGCTGAGTGAAGGTCGTGAACGGCAGGCGTCTCATGAGCGGTTTGCCAGTCCGACGCGGATGCTTGATGAGGGCGGTGCCTTCCTTGAGCGATAGCAGCCTTGTTGGCTTGAACCACGGTTCATCCGACGGTTGCCAGCTACTCGAGGTGCGACCTCCACTGACCCCGCCGCTGTATTTGCGGGTCTCACGCCCGCCCATTTTTTCGGATATGATGTTGGCGCCCTTTTCATCAGCCGCCCGGAAGTGGATCTGCGATCTTAGATTGGCCATGAAAACGTCGGCCTTTCTTTCGGTTTCGAAGGAGGCGTAAAGTGACAGCGGTGTCTGGGTCGCCGAAATCAAGCACACCCCAGCCTCGCGCAGCTCGTCCACCGTCGCGTGGTCGGAGAAGCCGTCTTCGGAAACAAGCGTCGTCTTTTGCCCTTCATCGAGCACCAAGGTAATCATGTTCCGGCGACGCAGCTCCTCAGGCGCCAAATCGAAGCGTCGAAATGAATGCAGGAAAAAGAGCTGTTTGCAGAGAAGGTTCAAATACCGCCGTTCTACCTGATAGGTCTGGGGAACGGACAGGCAGATGAGCCGGCCCTGGTCCACTTCGCTCAGGGAGAAGTTCGGTTCAACCGAGCAGAACACCTCCCGGATGTCCGGCGGCGTGTAGGGACGAAGGTAGTTGGCGACCGTGTAGACCGTGCCGCCTTTCTGTTCTGGCGGCTGGGCCGCGAAGTCCTTGAAATACTGCCTTTCGACCTCGGCAGCAGTTCCCTTGGTTTCGCCCAGCCGCCCGAGTAACAGAGTCGTGTCCGTCGAAATACAGATCACGTTGTGGATGTTGGAAAGTGTCACGGGCAGATTGACGGCCTCCAAGGCGTGCATCGCATGGGTGATTGCGTCGCGGGCGGTCTCGCGGAAGAAGCTTTGGCCGCCGCGTTGGCCGGCGGCCGATGCCGTGTCCACGATGATCTTGGCGTAAGTGCTCCACGGCACGTCTGGATCGCCCAGCAGGTTGAGCCGCAGCGGCGGCACCCATTTGGCTGGCGGAATATGGGTCGGCCGCACCCGGATGAGTCGCAAAGTATCCTCCTGGCCAAGAGCGCGGGCCATTTCGGCCATTGGCTTCCACAAGGCTCCCTTGGAATCCACCGCAAGCACCCCGGTATCCGGCAAGGTGGAGCGCAAGCCATGCACGATCGGCACGACCGCCCGGGCCGTCTTGCCGGTGCCGGTGGCACCCGTGATGAAGAAATGGCAGCACGCCTCGTCCCGGGTCCACGCCAGCCCCCACAATCGCAGCACGATGCCGCTACCGCCTTCGCACGTTTCGACCAGGGCGCAGTAGGCGAGCCAAACCCCGGCCGATTCAGCGAGGATTGGCAGCCAGTAACCCGCGGGGGACGCCACGACGGCCTTCGACAGCCAGGCCCCCGCGAAGCACATCCCAGTTAGGCTCACCGCGCGGACTTTCACGCCAACAGGACGATTACAGAGGACAGGACGCCGAGAGCAACACCGGTCAAGAGCGCGGCCAGCAGCTGCCGGCGTTGCGCCGCTTGGAAATTCCGGGACAGCGAGGCGAGCGACCTTTCGAGGTCCCGCAATTGACTGACCGCCTGCGCGACCGGTTGTTTTAATTCCTGCTCGAACTGCTGGCCCAGCTGCGCGGGTTTCTCGGCCAAGGCATCCTGCACCTCGGCGAGCACGGTGTTGACGCCGGCCACCGTCTCGGCCGAGTCGGCCAGGGACTCGATCCGCGCATCGAGGGCACTTTTGAGCTCCACGATGGCGAGCTTGACCGTGTCCTCGCACGCCTTCATGCGGTTCCAATGCCAGGCGATCAACAGGAATACGGGATCGTTCGGCTGAAGCCGGTAGTGCGTGACGACCCACTGCAGGTCCTCCGGCATCGTCGCCGGGTCGAGGATTTCCTCGGGCTTCATGCGATGAGCAGCTCCCGAGCCTTGGCGAATTCCCCCGCCATGTGGTTATGGAAGCGCACACAGCGTGACCGATCCAGAAGATGCAATTTGTCCGCTGTCCGGCCGCGCCCGACCGTGAGATTGGCCGCCTGCAACTGATTGCGGGTGACTTCGGCCAGGCATGGGACCTCGATCTCTATGGCGCCGAATTCCGCCAGCCGCTTCCGGGCATTGCTTTGGCCATAGAGGCCCAAAGACGGACCGTCCCGGAGGTTGCGGGCGACGAGCCAGCGCACTCGGTTCCCAAAGGCATCGAGCAGATCTGCGATCTGGGAGTTGGCGTCCTTGTCGTCAGTCGCCACCACGAGGAAAACGAGCAGGCAGTTGAAGTCGGCCTGTAATTCGGGCAGCTGGGCCTCGTCCAAGTAGGCCAACACCTTGCTGCCGCCGGAGGCCCGGTTGTCCACAAGCACCACGTCCGCCTCGCCCAAGGCATGGACAATCCGGTCGAGAACACCCAACCGGTTGGCGTCCACATAGGTGTCGATGAATTCGGCCTCGGACACGAACCGCTGGAAGGTCGAGTTGGCGTGGTCCAGGTCAAACGCTTTCACGGCTACCCCCTCGTCGCGGAGGTGGTCGTAAAGGAGGGTGGCGATAAAGCTTTTGCCGATGCCGCCTTTGTCCTGCGGGCAGACGATGATGCGCTTGGCGGGTGTGTCCATAGGTCAGTAGTTGTCGCGGGCGATCTTCGGTCCGCGTTTGCCAGGTGCGCCGGGTGGGATTGCCGGGGCCAACGGAGCCTGCCCGGCCGGCGTGCGGCCAGATTCAACCCGCTGCCGTTCGCGCAGAATGTCCGTTTTTGAAAAATGCCGCCGGCAGAAGACGCCAACGGCGGCGGGGGACGACTTGAGGCCGTGCCGGGTAAGAGTCGCAGAGATTTGCTCATAGCTCATGAACTTGGCCCGGCAAAGAAGGATCACGTCCCTGAAGGGAACAAGCAGGCTGCGGTTGTGCTCCCCAGGGTCATACCGGCGGGCATCCTCCATCAAGCGGGCGTGTAGAGCTTCATTTTCCATCAGTAAAATCAGCCTGTTATATTATGGCATTAAGTAAAACGAAAAATAATACCCCTCCGCTCAACCCCGAGTGGCGATAAAGTGGTATCCGAGTGGTGGTCGAGTGGTAGCGTAGCGAGGCCTTCCTAACGGACGTTAGGGGTGGCGTGTTCTGACTTCCATAGGTGATAGGAGCGGCTCTTGCCGCCAAGGATTGGGTCTATTCCTTGACCTTAGGCACTGGTCTTTATTCCTTCAGAATTTCCGTTGCAGAGAGGCATTCCAGGTGTTCCCAGGGTTATTCTAGTCAAAGTGCTAGAATTATTATGGCTCCTAGCTATGATGCTGGAATGGTCCGATTCGACAAACCCTGTTTCTCAGTAGGCGGTGCCGTGGAGTATTTCCGCGAGCACTTGAGTGTTGGCGACTACCTGACACAGGAAGGCCAGGCCGAAATGACCTGGTTCGGCACCGGCGCCGAACAGTTGGGATTAAGGGGCCGGTGCGACCTCGACCACTTTGAGCGACTGGCCCGGGGCTATCATCCGCTGACCGGCCAGAAACTCATGGTCCGCGACAAGCGCGGCAAACGTCGGGTCAGTTATTTCGGGCAGGTCTCCCCGCCCAAGGATGTCTCCCTCCTCCACCTGGTTGGCGGAGATGAGCGGATCGGCAGATGGTGGCAGGAAGCCGTGGCTGACACCCTGCGGGAGATTGAGGCGGTAACGGCCACCCGGGTCCGGCGCGATGGCGGCAGCGGCGACCGGACTACGGGCAACATGGTTGCCGCCGTCGTTACCCATGATTCCAGCCGGTCCCTTGATCCCCAGCTGCACACCCATGTCTGCATCATGAACCTGACCTACGATGCTACGGAACAGCGTTGGAAAGGCGTCCAGCCTTCCGGCTACTACCGGCATCAGGGCTACTTCCGCGAAGTTTGCTATAACAAGCTGGCCGCCCGGATGCAGGACGCCGGTTATGAATTGGAGGCCGTGCGTGGCATCGGTTTCAACGTAAAGGGAGTGCCCTCTGATCTGAGACAGCGTTTTAGCAAGCGGCGCGGTCTGATCCTGAAACAGGCGGCACAGGTCGGTGCCTCTTCCCAGGATGCCCTGCAAGTGATTGCCGCCGACAGCCGTGCCGCCAAATCCCACGCGACGGCGCGCGACCTGAGGGCTGGATGGCTGCGTGAGGCCGGCGGGGAGCTTCCGCCATTGCAGGCAGTCGTAGCCCGAGCGAATGGGACGCGGGCAGTGAGGGTGGTCGTCACGCCACGTGAGGCGGTCGCCTCGGCGGAGGCCCATGTCTTCGAACGGCGGTCGGTCGTGACGGACCGTGTTTTGCTGCGCGAGGCTCTGGTGGCCGGTCGGGGTGATGTAACACTCGAGGAACTCAGGCAGGCCATTGCGGCCCGGGAGCGCATGGGCGGCTTGATCCGCTCGGGCGAAGAAGTCGCTTCCCGCGACAACCTCGAAGCCGAGCGGGAATTCACCGGTTGGGCCAACACCCAGCTTGGTGCCTGCAGGCCGCTGGGGCAGATGCCGGCGGGAACCAAATTGGCCGGTGATCAGGCTGGGGCCGTAGCTGGCGTATTGGGCTCCGGCTCGCGCGTTGTCATTTTCCAGGGCGACGCGGGCACAGGCAAGACCACCTGCCTCAAGCCCATCGTGGCGGGCATCGAAAGGCTGGGTGGTCGCGTATTCGGTTGTGCTCCGTCGGCCGGGGCCGCCGAGGTGCTGCGACAGGATCTCACGGCAGAGGCAGATACCCTGCAACAGCTGCTCGTGAACGAATCGTTGCAGCAGAAGGTGCGGGGGCGGGTGCTGCTGGTGGACGAAGCAGGCCTCATGTCGGCGCGGCAGATGCGCGACTTGTGCCGCCTGGCGGCCCGCAACGACAATCGGCTCCTGTTGGTGGGCGATGTGAAGCAGCACTCTTCCATCGAAGCCGGCGACGCGCTGCGGTGCCTGCAGGAGTTCGCCCGGGTGCCGGTGTTCCACCTGACGGAAATCCGCCGGCAGCGGGACCCCGCCTACCGGGCGGCGGTGGCGCTGCTGGCCCGGCGCGATGCGCACGGCGCGTTCAAGGCGTTCGACCGACTTGGGGCCGTCCGTGAGTTGCCGGATGACGACCGGCTGTGGCACGCGGCGGCGGCCGACTACGTGCGAACGGTGCGCTCCGGCAAAACCTGCCTCGCCGTCTCCCCCGTTTGGTCGGAAATCCATCGGTTCACCCGCGCGGTGCGAGAGCAGCTCAAGCTGGCGCAACTCGTCGCCGCCGAGGATCGGACGATAACGACGGTGCAATCGCTGCAGTGGACGGCCGAGGAGCGGCGTCGGGTCCAAAATTACCAGGCGGGCGACGTGCTCACGTTTCATCGCGCGTGCTACGGCTTTCAGAAAGGCGAGGCGGTAGTCGCGGTGCGGCGGGAAGACCGCCGCCTGGTCGTCAGGGACCCGTCTGGCCGGGAACGGTCCCTCGATCCCCGGATCATGGGTGGGTTTGACGTGGGGCTTGCCCGTGACATCCAGATCGGCGTGGGTGACCGGCTCCTCATCCGGGCAAACCTGCCATCCGCCGGGCTCAGGAATGGCGATCTCGTGGAGATCACAGCTTTCGCACCCGACGGAGCCATCTCCTGCCGAGACGGACGAGTGCTGCCGGCCTCGTTTCGCGACCTCGCGCATGGCTATGCAACCACCTCCCATGCCGCACAGGGCAAGACCGTGGACCGAGGCCTTCTTCTGATGGCCAGCGAAGGGATCGACGCAGGGAACCTGAAACAGGCGTATGTCTCGAACTCCCGCTTCCGCGAAAGCCAGATGATCTATACCTCCGACAAGGAAGGCGCCTGCGAAGCCATGCAGCGGCCCGCTGACCGGAAGCTGGCGTTGGAATTGGTAGGGATTGTGCCAACTGACGAATTACCGCGGCCGTCACTGCGCGAACACTATGGCCTCCGGCCCAAGGCTCCGGCAGTCGCCGCCTGATAGTCTCATGAGTATCGAGCATCAACCAGGTCAGAAGCCGCTCGTGCCGTCTCCGCCCCCGACCTGGGGCGAGGTCACTTCGGAAGACAAACCCGCGCCAGTCCTCCGCTTTGTCCTCGCGGATCGCGTGGTGACGTTTCCAATCGCGGAATTGAAGCGCTGGGAACACCTCGCCGGCGAGCCGGAAGTGCTGTCGATCAGCGTGGGTAAAGAGCTGATCGTCGTCGAGGGGAAGGAACTCGAGGCAATTCGCGCCGCCCTCGATCTGAAGCGGCTCGCTGAGATCCGCGTCAACTATGAGCGCACCAAGGCGCGGCCCGGCCCCCGGGTGCGCCGGATCGCCATTGAAACCGTGTGACGCATGGCACAAAAGAAACCCAAAGATGAACAACTCGATTTCCTCGGGCACCTAACCCATGAGCGAACTTCTGATTTACGCCCGAATGGCGGAAACGCACTGGCGGGAACACCGCCCCCGGATGGTGGCGGAGCTGGAGGCGGAGAACCGCCTGCAGGTGGCACTCTTGGACGCGCAGGAACAGACGACAGCGGACATGGCGCGGCTGATCCGGCAGTTCACGCGACAGGGGCTGAATTCACAGCAGGCCCACGATCAGGCGTGGGAGCTGGTGCGGGAGAAATACATCCTGCTCCAGCCGGAGCCGAAGACGTAGTTCGCAACGCGGCCAATTACTGCATTACCGACGCCGACCGTTTGGGCGAAGGCCCGTTGCGCCGAAAGTTCGAGCAGAATGTTGCCGCATTAGAATTGCTGTTCCGGATCGAAAGCGAGCGGCGCGGTGCGACCGACGCGGAAAAAGCCGTCCTCGTTAAATACACTGGCTGGGGTGGGATGCCGCAGGTGTTTGCCACGTCCGCCGAGGCCCCCGGTTGGGAAAGAGAACAGACAAGGCTCAAGGAGTTACTGGAGCCGGCGAACCTGGATTCGGCCCGGGCGACAGTCCTGAACGCCCATTATACCTCGCCCACGGTGATCCGGGCGATGTATGGCGCACTCGGCCGGCTTGGCTTCACGCATGGGCGGGTGCTGGAGCCAGCTTGTGGGCTCGGGCATTTTTTTGGGCTCATGCCTAAGGAGATGGCCGTGCGGTCGCGCCTCACTGGTGTCGAAATCGACCGGGTGACGGCCCGTCTGGCAGCGATGCTCTATCCCGATGCGGAAATCCGCACCCAGCCGTTTGAGGAAACGACCCTCCCGACCAATAGCTTTGATCTGGCGATTTCCAATGTGCCGTTCGGGGACTACTCCCCCTTTGATCCGAAGCTCAACCGGCGTAAGTTCAAAATTCACGACTACTTTTTTGTCGCGACGACCGAACGGGTGCGAGCCGGTGGCCTGATTGCGTTCATCAGTTCCAAGGGCACGCTCGACAAACAATATCCCCATCTCCGTCAGGCCGTCTCAGAGCAATGCGACCTGGTAGCGGCAATCCGGCTGCCGAACACTGCGTTCAAGAAAAACGCCAACACAGAGGTAACGACTGATATTATCGTCCTGCGCAAGCGGATGCCAGGAGAGAACCAGTCGGGGCCGACGTGGGTTGAAAGCCGGCCTGTTCCGGGCGGCACGGAAGAAAAGCCGATCTTCCTAAACGAGTATTACCATGGACGGCCTGAGATGATGCTCGGCAAACTGAAGCACGTGGAGCACGGCATGTATGGCCGCGATGAGGTTACGCTCGAAGCGGACGGACGCGACTTGGGCGAAGCGCTGGCGAGTGCGGTCGCCACCTTGCCAGAAGGCATCTATCGTCCGCTTACGGAAAGTCAGGCGGCAGCCCAGCGGCAGACGATCCCGGTGCCGACGGGAGTGAAGCCTAACGCCTATGTGCTGACCGACCACGGCGGAGGCGGGATCGCCGTGCGCGATGGCGATGAATTGAGGCTTCTGAGCGAACTTTCGTCTATGACCGCGCGGCGTATCCGCCGTTTGATCCATGTGCGAGATGCCGCCCGAGACTGCTTGCGCAGCCAGGTGGAGGATCGTCCAGAGTCTGAACTGATCGCCGCCCGCTTCCGCTTGAATCAGGACTATGATTTTTTCGTGGCGCAGTTCGGGCCGTTGTCGCACCAAGCCAATATCCGGGCCTTTGCCGGTGATCCCGATCTGCCGTTACTCCTCTCCCTTGAGAATTACGATGAGGCGGCAAACAGCGCAACCAAGACCGCGATTTTTCGGGAGCGCACCATCCAGCGCCGTGCCGAGGTGACGAGCGCCGGCGGGGCGAAGGAGGCCCTGGTCATCACTCTGAGCGAAAAGGGCCGTGTTGATCTGGAGCACATCGGCCGACTTTTAGGCAAACCCGAGGCCGCCTTCCTGCCCGCATTGCAGGGTGCCATCTTTCACAACCCTGTCACCAAGCGTTGGGAGACCGATGACGAATATCTTTCCGGAAACGTCCGGGAAAAGCTCGCTGTGGTGGAACGGGTGGTCCGTGAGGACGAACGTTACCGGCTCAACGTTGAGGCGCTACGCGGGGTCCAGCCGGCGGACTTGAGGGCGACGGAGATCGACGCCCGGCTGGGGGCAGCCTGGATTCCGGTCGAGGATGTCGTAGCGTTTGGACAGGAGATTCTGCGGGTTCGTGGATCCCATGATGTGCGGGTCCGCCATGTGCCGCAGTTCGCCCTATGGACGGTCGAGGTGAGCCACTACGCCAAGACTGGCGTGGCCAATCGAAACGAATGGGGCACGGCCCGGGTTGCCGCCCATGAATTGTTGGAGGCGGCACTCAACCTGCGCACCCCGACTGTTTATGACTACGACGAAAAGAAAGTGCCGCACGTCAACGCCGTCGCCACCGAGGCGGCCCGCGAGAAGCAGCAGAAGATCAAGGACCGGTTTGCCGAGTGGGTCTGGCAGGACGACGCCCGGCGCGAACGTCTGGTGGCCTTCTACAACCGGGAATACAATCACACCCGACTGCGCATTTTCAGTGGTGAACACCTGACGCTGCCGGGGGCGAGTCCGACCATCACCCTGCGCCCCCATCAGAAGGCTGGAGTCTGGCGCATCCTGCAAACGCCCAATGCGCTCCTGGCCCACGTCGTCGGCGCCGGCAAGACGTTCACCATGGCCGCCGCCGCGATGGAGTTGAAACGGCTGGGCCTCGCGCGGAAGCCCATGTTCGTCGTCCCGAACCATATGCTTGGGCAATTCAGCACGGAACTGCTGGCCCTCTATCCGGGAGCCAACGTGCTTGTCGCCGGGAAAGACGATTTCGCGAGCGCCCGCCGCCGCGAGCTGATGAGTCGCATCGCCACCAACAATTGGGATGCGGTCATCGTCACTCACTCCGGCTTCGAGCGCCTGCCGATGTCCGAACGGGCGCAAAAGGAATTCCTGACGGAGCAACTGGTTGAGCTGGAGGAGTGCATCCGGGAGCAGAAGGGCAAGACCAGCGGTTCCTCCGATACCCGGATGGTGAAGCAGCTCGAACGGGCTAAAAAGAAGCTGGAAGGAAAGATCAAGACGATGGCTGCCGTGCACCGGAAGGACGATACGCTCACCTTTGAGGAGATCGGCGTCGACCGGCTTTTCATCGACGAAGCCCAGGCGTTCAAAAATCTGTTTTACGTCACGAAGATGACCCGAGTGGCCGGCTTGCCGCAAACCGCCTCGGAACGGGCTTTGGACATGTTCCTCAAGGTCCAGCACGTTCAGCGGGCCAACGGTGGCGCGGGCGTGGTGTTCGCCACGGGCACTCCGGTGACGAACACGATGGCGGAAATGTTCACAATGCAGCGTTACCTGCAGATGGATGTGCTACGCCGGCAAAACCTGCAGCATTTCGATGCGTGGAGCGGGTCGTTCGGCGAAACGATATCGGCCATGGAACTGGCTCCGGATGGTGCCGGTTACCGGCTCAATACCCGCTTCGCCCGGTTCGTGAATGTCCCGGAATTGATGCACCTTTTCCGGCAAACGGCCGACGTCCAGACCGCGGACATGCTCCAACTCCCGGTGCCGGAGTTGGAGGGTGGGAAACCGCAGGTCATCCGGGCGCCCGCAACGCCGGAGTTAAAGGTGTTTGTCAACTCCCTCGCCAGGCGGGCCGAGAAACTGAAAACCGGTCTCGTCGATCCAAAGGATGACAACATGCTGAAGATCACCAGCGAGGGCCGGAAGGCAGCGCTTGACCTGCGTCTCATGCGTCCGGCCACGCGGGACCATCCTCAATCGAAGGTGAATCTCGCGATCAGGGAGGTCTTCAAAATCTGGCAGACAACGGGCGAGCAACGGCTTACGCAAATGGTGTTTTGCGATCTCTCTACGCCGAAGGTCGAGGGGCGGGGCTTGTCGGTCTATCAGGACATCAAGTCCAAGTTGGTCGCGCTGGGCGTGCCATCGGACGAAATCCAGTTCATTCAGGACCACGACTCCGACGCGGCGAAAACCACTCTGTTCAAGGATGTCCGTAGCGGACGGGTCCGCATCCTGATGGGCTCGACCCAAAAGATGGGGGCCGGGACGAACGTGCAGGCGAAACTTGTGGCCTTGCACCACCTTGATGCGCCGTGGCGGCCGGCGGACATTGAGCAGCGCGAAGGACGCATCCGCCGCCAAGGCAACACCAATGCCACGGTCAAAATCCTCCGCTACGTGACTGAGGGCAGCTTTGATGCCTACATGTGGCAGACCCTCGAAACGAAGGCTAAGTTCATCTCTCAAGTGATGACCGGTGAGACCACGGCGCGACGCATCGAGGATTTGGATGCACCTGCGCTGACGTATGCTGAGGTCAAGGCTATCGCTTCCGGCAATCCGATGATTGTGGAAAAAGCGAAGGTTGATGCCGAGGTCATGAAGCTCTCCCGTCTTCGCGCCGAGCATGCGGAAAGCCAGTTCTCCCACCGCGGTCGGTTGCGGATATTGGAGCAGGATGTGATCCGTCTGGACCGTCAGCTGGACGCCACGCAAAGGGACGTGGCGTCGCGCCAGGATACGCAAGGAGACAAGTTCAGGATCGTGCTCGACGGTGAGGTTTTCACCGACCGGGTGAAGGCCGGGTCGGCCTTGATCTATCTAGTGGAGGATCACCGCACCGACCACCTTTTGGGCCGGCCTTCACCGGCCGTATTGGGCGAGTTTGCCGGGTTCAAACTCGAGTATCGTTCGACCCTGTCGGATAAAGTGACTCTCCGGGGGGCTTCTGAGCATGTTGCCAGCGTGTCACCGTCTCCGATCGGCACGATCAGTTCTTTGGAGCATGCCGCCAGATCAGTGGAGGATCAGATCGAGCGCACCCGACAGGAGTTGGACCGGACGAAAAGAGATCTGAGCGAACTCACGAAGCTGGCGGGAGGAATCTGGGAGCACGAGGAGCACTACCGCACGTTGGTAACACGGCAGTCGGAATTGGTGGATGCTCTTGACATCACGAAGAATCAGGCGGCCGCCCAGCTCGCCACTGAATCGGAGGAAACAGAAACCGCGACCAGCGCGGCGCCGAAGGAGGAAGCCACCGAGGAGGTCAGCGTAGAGGAAGAGGTTCCGTCCGTGGCGCCAAAGTATTTCGAAGATCAATCACCGGAATTGCAGGCGGAGCAACGCACCCAGCGGCGGACGGAGATTGAAGCAATAGCGCGCATGCAGTTTCCAATTGCTGCGACATTTGACGACATGCCCGTCACCATTCTTGGTCCCGTTGATCGTTTCTCGCCATACAAGGAGCAAGCCAAGGGCAAAGAAGACCCGAACCAACTGATGGTCCAGCCGGCAAAAGGAGAACGTTTCATTACTCTCGCAAGCGGGCTCAAAGTGGAAGGTAAGCCGCTCCTGACGCGGATGCTGCCGTTGAAGGAACGGCCGAATCTGTTTGCCGTTACGGGACCGCACGGGAAGCCGGTGAAATCACCCCGGGAACCCAAGTCGGATTCCGTTCGGGCCGGCGACAAACCACTTCCGCCTGAATTGATGACCCCCGGGCAATTCAAGGCCGCCGGTCTAGGGCCAGCGAATGATGCGCTTATCCTAAAGGCTGCGCGCCACCGTAAACCGGTTTCGGCGTTGGCTGTGGATGAATACAATTTGAAGTCTTCGCTCCCGAAAGGCTACGTGCGCGAGGGTGCCCGCTTTGTGTTCAAGCCGTCACGCGGCACCCGGACGGAACGCGCCAAGGTGGCACCGGCGGAAACGATCTGCCCTCCGGCGGTCCCCGGTCCGGCAAGAATACGGATGAGCGCCTGAACATATGGAGACACGCTCCAGACTCGCAGATGTCGACCAATTGCCCGAAAGGGAGCGAGTGGCTCGAATTTGCGCTTTGCTGTGCAAGGCCATTGCGCTCGGGGATGCTAAGCGGATCGTGGAAGTGACCCCAGCTGATACGCCCACCATTTCCCTGCCCGGATCTGATAGGCCCGTGCATTCCCATGACCTTCGCGTAATTCAATACCTGACATTGATCGGCGAGGCCGGCCCGGAACAAATTCGTGCCACTCTTAATTTCTCCCGGTGGGAAAAGGACCAGGCGCTGCGAAGGTTGGTGCAGGAAGGTCGGATTGTCGCCCGAGGACACACCCGCAGTCTTACATATTCTTTGAGCCGACCGCCGCCGCATTCAGCCCGCCTCGGTCGGAATTGACCGGCCATCCAGATGAAAAAGTCTACTCCTGACGCAGCGCATGTCGTCAACGCGGTGGTTTCCGTGGCGATCTACACCCGCGTCTCCACTGACAATCAGGTTGGCGGTCGGTTCGATTCTTTGGAAAGCCAGGCGACCATCTGCCGGGACTATATCCGCAAACGCGTGGCTGACGGCTGGCATGAGGTCGCTTGCTTCACCGACGCCGCCTATTCCGGGGGAACAATGGACCGGCCGGGCATACGAGCATTGAAGCGCCAAATCGAGGCCGGCGAGGTAAAGGTCGTGCTCATCTACAAGCTGGAGCGGGTGCTTCGTTCGACGGACGAATGGATACCGTTCCGGGCATTCCTCCAAAAGCACGGGTGTCGACTGGAAAGCGCCACGGAAGACTTGTCCGAGGCAACGGCCTCTGGCCGCCTGAAAAACAACGTGCTGATGAGCGTCGCTGAATACGAACGGCAGAACACCGCTGAGAAAACGCGGGCCAAGATGGAGCAACAGGCAAAGCAGGGTTATTGGAACGGTGGTATGGTGCCTTTCGGCTATGCTTACGACGAGAAGGCCCAGGCACTGCATCCTGATCCGGTCGACGCGCCGGTTATCCGGCGGATATTCGAGCACGCGGCCAGCCTTGGCTCATTGACTGAGCTGGCGAATACGCTGAACAGTGAGGGACTACGCACCAAGGAGCGGGTCTTTCTCCGACGCGAAGGAAGCCAGCAAACGGTTGGAGGGAGACTGTTCCGTTCAGACGGACTGCGCTTGATCGTGCGCAATGTCATCTACCGGGGGGCGGTAAAGTTTGCCGGCCAGGAATATGCCGCACGCCATGAGGCCCTCGTGCCGCCGGAACTTTGGGAACGGGCCAATATTGCGGTTTCGAAGACAGAGCCGCGAGCGGCGGACCTCATTGTCGAGCGCGACCGACATGCCAATTTGCTGAAAGGGCTGGCATGGTGCGGTCATTGCCAGCGGGCGATGATACCGCACCAAAGTGGAAAGCCGAACGCCAGCGGAAAGCCCTATCGCTATTACTACTGCGGTTACGTCATGCGTGAACGCCGGCCCGATGCCTGCCCTGTCGGCCGTCTCTCCGCTGACGGGCTGGAACGGGCGGTGATCGGGTTTCTAAGCGAGGTCGGAAAGCATCCTAAATTGATAGCCGGCGTGGTTGATGAATCCCGCAGCCGCAATCGCGGCGACCAACAGGCTTTGCGGGCGGACATAGATAAGTCGGAAGTCGCCTTAAAAAAGGCGGCGGCCGAGCTGTCCAATTGCGTGGATGCGGTGGCGAAGGGTGGGCTCGAGGTATTGGGCGATGCGTTGACGCGGCGTGTCCAGGATTTGCGCTACCAGCACCAGCAATTGACCAAGGAGTGCCAGCAGCGAAGGCAGGCGGCGGTGGCGTGCGAGGCTGCGATCTATGATGAGAAGCGCATTCGCCAGTCCATCGAACAGCTAGGCACTCTCCTGCCGCGACTCACCACTGAAGAACAAAAGGAGCTTGTTCGGCTTTTTGTCCTGCGGGTCGAACTGCGCAACCCGGCGTCGCGGGCGCAACAGTCCGACCTGGTTGAGGCGCAAGACCGGCGGCTCGCCTTGAAGATCAAATTGAGCCTCCCGGAACTGGTGCAAGGGATTGAGGCCCGTGACCAGCTGACTTCGGGCTGGGCCAGTCGGCTGCGACCACTCGTGGCCCGCGGGGTCAGCTTTGACGCGAGGGTGGATTTCACCCACGCCATGAAGGGTGAGGTTACAATCCTTACTCCGTTCCAGCAGGTGTTCCCAAGCGGTGCCGGAGCACTGCGGAAGACATCGCGCGAGTCCAAAGCGGAGCACGCCATCGTCCGTGCCCGCAAGTGGCAACAGATGTTGGACGCGGGCAAGGCGGCCAACCGTTTTGCCTTGGCGAAGCAGCTTGGTATCACTCCGGGGGCCGTGACCCGGATACTCAAACTTGTGGAGGTGATGCCGGATATTCAGCGGTTCCTGGAGTCTCTTAAGACGAAGGAAGCCAACCGGCATTTTACGATTAAGAAGGTCGGCGCTCTCGCTGGCCTGCCCCCGTCGGAGCAGCTTATCGAGTTTGGGAAGATGCGCGCAGCGTTTACGCCGCGTATAGGGCATAACTACGGGACCGGGGCTCCCGGATGCTAAATGGATTCGCCACCGATCTCTAGATGGGGTGGCGCGGGTTTTTAGCCATCGGCTGTTTGCTTATTTGGCGAAGTCGTCGGGGTAATCGAAGGCGAAGTGAAGTTTGCCCAGGTGGACCACAAACTGGTGGCCCTAGCGCCTTACAGTCCGGCCTCACCGCAACGGTCCGGCCATCCCCGCGAGCGCCATGATAAAGTCGTGACGCCAAGCATTCGCTCCACCGCAGTTGTCGCTAGAACGCGGGCAAATCGTCGAGATTATCGACGGCCTGGCCGTTGTTCGTGGTTTTGATGAATTCGGTGCCATTGACTAGGATGATATAGACGGGTTGTCCCAGCCGCCACTTTCCGTCCTTCATGAAGATGGTCACATAGGTGTAACCGGCCTTGATGTTGGCGATCACCTGTTGGCGGGCCTCTTCAGAGCCGCTTCCGATGGAATCACCGTTGTCGGGATGTGTTTTGACTTTCTGGATCACGCCGCGGCTGTCGTTGCGGACGGCGGAGATGCAATAGTGAGCCCATTTGGTAGCCATGATCAGGTTCTCCTTATTTTTTATGAACGCGGCAATAGGCGCTCCCGGCTTGCGGCAGATTCCGGCACGCACTGCCATCCTTGGTGGTGCCCGCGCAATGCTTCACGGTGGGGTTATGATAGTGGCAGTAGCCACTCGATCCGCCTTGGTTCCGGCACTGCTTGCCCGCGCGGGTGGTGCCCAGACATTGGGCGGCAAACCCGACGGAGAGGGTGCCAAAGAAGACCAGCACCAGCAGGATGATTTTTTTGAGGGTGGTTTTCATGTTGAAAGTCTCGGATTAAGCCGGGCCTCAGTTTTGCCCGTGGGTAACGGTGTATTTTCCGTCCAGCGTGGCCCGGATATCAATCGTGCCGTCCCAGCCTGTCGCATAGATGCTTTTGGTGATCGTGGTGTCGCGGAAATTCCGGACGCCGTCCGCCACCCGCTTGGTGACCGCCGGGGTGCGTTTCCTTTGGATTGCGTCGGAGAGCATCTTCACCACGACGGCCCGGGGATGGCCGTATTGGTAGGTGGTGTAGTCGTCATCCGGATCCTCCATGCCGTCGTTCCATTTGCCGGTGCCCATCACCGCGATTTGCGGGGTGATGCCACCCAGGAAGGGTTTGTTCGTGGCGTTCTTGGCGCCGTGATGCCCCACCAGATAAACGTCCACGTCCAGCAGCGTGGTGCCGGTATAGCGGCCCAGCACGTTGCGAATGCCCTCTTCCTCAAGATCGCCCGTAAAGAGAAAGGAAGCCCGCCCGAAATCGACGCGCACCAGCACGGAGTGATTGTTGGCGTTCTTGAACTCGTCTTTGCTCCAGCCGGGTTTTTGCACCTGCAGGCCGCCGCTCAGGACGGTGACTACCGGATCGCATGCGACGCACTGCAACGGATCGATGTTCGCGTTGGTCAGGCCGGTCGGTCGGGGCAGCGCGGCGATGGTCTCGTCCTTGATCTCGATGATGGGCATGTGCAGCTTGCCGGCGGCAACCTGCCGGCGGAGCCAGCGGACGGTGGTGCCACCCTCGTCACTTTTCCCGAAGCGCCCGTTGTCGATGTAGCGCTTGACCTTGAAATTTTCGATCACTTCCCGCAGCCCCCGCGTATGATCGATGTGCGCATGGCTGATGATGACCGACTCCAGGGTGCGGTTCAGATCGGGGCGCCGCTGGAAAAAGGCGTTCAGGTAGGCTATCAGGCTGTCCACGTGCGCGTCACCATCGCCGCCGGTATCGATGAGGATGGCTCCGCAGGGGAATTCGAGCAGAGTGCACGAGCCTTGGCCGACGTCGATGTAGTGGGCATACATGACCGGCTCATTGGCTGAGACCTTGGCTGGCAACAGGCTGACTGTCGCCAAGGCAACCAGCCCCAGCAGGGCGGCGCGGAGTGAACGGACGTTTGTGTGCATGGTGTAACCCTCCAAACGGCCCGTTTGCATGATTCCTATCAGTGATCTGCTGACAAACAAGCCGGATTGGCGGATAGGATTGGAACCGTGCGCGATCAGGGAGCCTTTAATCAGGCACCTATCGGCAGGCTGTTTATGATCCCGCCGGATTCCCCGCGTATGCTAGATTCATGACGCGCTCATGGGCCTGCGGCGCAGCCTCGGTGTCTGCTTGCAGAATGGGCCCACCGGGGCTTTCTTTTGCCCGGTTGGGGTCGCTTTCTGCCGGAGCCGTTGCAGTGTAGCGGCAGCTCAGAAACCTCGTGAATTTGGTTACTTGTTTATGCTCGCTTTTGTCAAAATAACTGGTGTGTTTTTTTGACAATATACCAATGCCAGCGCACTCACAAAGCATTGATAATAAGATAATCCGATCTATAAAAGCCCGGACTGGTGCTTCTGTATTTTCAACCAAGGACTTTGCAACCTTTGGAAACAGTCCAGCTGTTGGTCAGGCGCTCTCCCGGTTGGCCAAGGCAGGCACACTTACGCGCATCCGCCAAGGACTCTACTACCTGCCCCGTCCTCATCCCATTCTCGGGCAGACTTCCCCTGATCCGACGGCGGTGGTCGAGGCTCTGATGAAAGGCACCGGATCACAGTGGCAGTTCTCGGGAGCCTATGCCGCCAACCGGCTGGGGCTATCGGAACAGGTGCCGGCAAAGATTCTGGTTCTGACCGACGGCACTCCGCGCCGGGTATCTCTCGGAAAACTGAACCTGATTTTCCGGCACGTCGCCCCGCGCAGCCTGCTCGGGGCCGGCCGGCCGGCCGGGTTGGTCATTCAGGCCCTGAAGTATCTGCGCAAAACCGGACTCTCGCCCGCGGACGTGAGCCGGCTGCAACAGCGGCTCGACGCCACGACCAAGGCCGACCTGGCCACGCTGGCGCCGAGCCTGCCTGCCTGGATGCAACCACTCGTCGCGCAGATCGTCGCTCCATCGGACCAGCCATGAAGTCGGTTCTTAGTCTCACTCCCGCGCAACGGGCCGAGTTGTTCAATGCCACGGCGCAAAAGCTCGGCATCGGGCCCGTGGCCTTGGAGAAGGATTTTTGGGTGTGCTGGACCCTGCGCGAATTATTCGCGCTGCCGGGCATCAGCGAACACCTCATCTTCAAGGGCGGCACCTCGTTGTCGAAAGTGTGGAAGGCCATCCAGCGGTTTTCCGAGGATATCGACGTCTCCCTGAGCAAGGAGTGGCTCGGATTTGCGGGGGACAACGATCCCGAGCACCAGGACTCGGGAAAGAAACAGGGCCGGAAACTCAAGGAGTTGGCCGATGCGTGCGCCACAAAAGTGGCGGCTGAGCTGTTGCCGGCGCTGCGAGTCCGTGCGACCGCGGCCTTGGGCCCAGAGGGATGGTCCATCACCGTCGCCGCCCACGATCCGCAGGAACTGCTCTTCCGTTACCCGACCTCTCTGCCCGCCATGGCCGGCACCGAATACATCGAGCGCGAGGTGAAGATCGAATGCGGGGCGCGCTCCGACCGGTGGCCGGCGGAAGACCGGACCTTGCGGCCCTATGTGGCGGAAGCCTATCCCGAAGCCATCAACGACGCATTGGTGTCGGTCCGGGTTCTCGCCATCGAGCGCACCTTCTGGGAGAAAGCGACCATCCTTCATGCCGAAGCCAACCGGGCGCCTGACAAGCCCACGCCTGGCAAGTTTTCGCGCCACTACGCCGATCTTGCCGCCCTGGCCGACCATGCCGAAGCCGCCAAGGCGCTGGATCGCGACGACCTGCGCGCCCGGGTGGTCGAGCACAAGCAGGTGTTTTTTCCGGCGGCGTGGGCCAAATATGAAGAAGCGGTGCCGGGCACGTTCAAGCTGGTGCCGCCCGATGCGCGACTGGCGCAGATTGCGGCCGACTATCAGGCGATGCAGATCATGTATTTCGGGGAGCCGAGGCCCTGGGCGGAAATTGTGACGCGACTCCAAGTCCTTCAAACTACACTCAACCTCCCACAAAGCTAATTACGGAAGCGGTGCCAGCCCTTCGTTACTGATACTACGTTCTCCCCGCTATTGTCCCGCGTTTTAGGCCAAAGCTTCAGCCGTGGGCAGATCTTCCAGTTCAGGGTATCAACTCCCACCCGGGCCAGGAGTTCCCGGTCGATAGAGCGGACTGGCGTGGCTGGTTATGTCCCATACTGAAATTGAGGTGATCGCGGTCAGTTTTCGTGTGGTGCCTTGACCCGGGTGATTGCCGCCCAAGCGCAAAGAACACCGACTACAAACATCGCGATCTGCGCTGCCCAAAACACCCATGATATCTTGGGCAGTCGTTCACCCAACAGGCCGTGCACTACCCCAATGACCCAAGTGCCATAGAAGAATTTTGCTGCCCACCAACAGGACCTCTCGAAGTCTTGCCGACGACGGGTTGCTTCATGATCACGCCGGTAGCCATCATGTTCCCCGAACCAAAACTTCGCGAGGTCTCGGAGCCCGACGATATAGACTGCCCATAGGCCCATCCACAACAGCATCGGACCGCCGGCTAAAATTAGGATGAGGAATATTGATTTATCCATGGTAGTGCCGGAACGAGGAAAAGTATGCGCTTAAAGCGGCCTGAGCTTCGGCGCCCCGCATTCCGAAAAGGGATAGTGCGGACATGGGCCAGGAGAGATAAAGGGCAAGCGGGCGTGCGGCGTGATCGTCCCATCGTTGCCGCGGTAGGAAAGGTAGACCGTCTGCCGCAGTGACCGGCTCCAATCCGTGACTAAATCCACGGCGATGCCCACTGCACTCGAAGCCAAGGCACCATTGGCCCAGATGACCTGAGGCTGTGGTCCAGCAGCGCCATATGCCGCGGCTTCACGTGTAAGGGTGCGTTCATTGAGAAATCCCAGGCAGGTCATGCAGGGACCTCCGGGCATGGAAAGAATCACCTGTCCGGCGATGGCGTGGGAGCCATCATCGGCCCGGAAGACGTCCATGCCAATATCGATCAGGGGGACCAAATACCGGCGCGTAGCGGCCTCCAACTGCCGCCGCTGGTCAAAGCCATCGAGACAACCGAAGACGAGATCGCAACCGGCCAACAAGTGCGCGTGATTTTGCCAGACGTCCTGCACCGGGGTGACGATCGCGTGCGGGCGGATTCCCCGGATGAGCGTGGCTGCAATCTGTGCCTTAGGCACTTTCTCTTTCACGCTCACGGCGGTCCCGCCGACGAGGCGGTTCAAGTTCGAGGCCTCGATGGCATCGGCGTCGAACAGCCGGAAATTCAAGAAACCGAGATGAGCCAGCTGCTGAACAATATGCGATCCGCCGCCACCGAGACCGACGACGCCGACGACACAGCGGAAAATCCTGTCTTGGGCATCGGGGCCCAGGAAAGACTGACGAGAATAGTCTGGATGGGAGGTGGTCACAGGAGGAAACGGAGGGGGAAGCCGACGCAAGTGATGCGCGCGGCCGGTTCGGGTTGGGGCCGGCCCGGGAGCCAGAGGTCTGCCCAGGCGGAATCGAGGCTGAGGATCAATCCACCGTGAACCTGTTGAGGGCCGGCCGCGGAGAAACTGCGGACGAGCGGGGGAAGCTCACGGGCATCCATCGAACTGGGAGCCGGGCGGCCCCGATGATGGTGCACATGGACATGAACCTGGCCGGACTGTTCATCGAGCACGCGTTGCAGGGCGGCGCGAATCGCTCGGGAGTTGATCCGCGCACCGGCGCAAGGATCATCGACATAGTCGTCGTCGGCGATCGCGTGATAAGCGGTCAGGCAGACGATGGATTCGGCACCGAAGCGCGCGGAAAAGAAACCGATGCGCTCCGCGGCAAACGGGTGCGGTCGTTCCAGGTCGGCGAGCGCCGCTTCATGGAGAGCTTGGGGGATGCGGACGGACAACCTCATCGCAATGCCCGCAGGTGTTCGCCGATAATCTGCGCAAGCCGCAGATCGGTCCGGTTGAGTTTCCACGAGTAGGCACTCCAGTTGCGTTCAGCGATCCGCACGTTCTGCATGTGCCAGTTCAGCGCCTGCCGGGAGCTGACCACCCTGTCGAAGAATAGGCGGGAGTTGTAGCCATCCCGGGCGGTGGGGCACAACAGCGCATCCGCTACCGACGGGGTGCAGCCGTCCGGCAGCGCGAGAGCCGGCAGCAGGAAATAGCCGATGCCGCCATCTTGGCACCAGCTGGCGTCTGGGCAGAGCTGTTTGAGCTCGGCCAGTTGGTCTTCCGGAAAGTTCATCTTAGGAAGAACCGCTGTCGCGCGGGTGACTGATGAAGACCTCGCCGCCCTTGATGGTGACGGCACCGTCGTCCGGCAGGGGCGTGAGCTTGCCGTTTACGACTTCCTCGAGTTCGTCGGCCACGGGCACGGCCCCAAGGGCCTTGATCTCGGCGACGGTCGCCCGGCCGCGATGGATCTGGCGGGGCGTGTTGTTGATGGTGATGGTAACGAAGGGCCCCTTTTCGTGGTCTTCGGTCGGCGGCTTGGGATGAGAATTCATGTGGAAGTGGCGGCTCCGTTGCGGGTTGTGTTCGACGTGGGTGTCAAACGTTCAACCGCCTCAGTTAACCTTACCCATAGAAAAGGCGGACCGTGAAGGCCGGATGGAAAGCCGGGGCTGCATTATCATTCACGCTCTGCCTTTTATATGGATAATAGACACCAGCTACCTCCGATGGCCCTCGCCTCACAATCCACTGTTTCTTCGCCCCCTTTGCCGGATCTGCCGGCGAACCACTGTGCGCAGGCCTATGGCGGATTGCCAGCCCGGCAGCTGTTGGAGGCGGTCCAGATGGCGGCGGCGGACACCAGCGATCCTGAGTCCCAAGTGATCTTTACCGCGTTCTTTCACCGCTACCGTCGCTACTTGTGCACGGTCGTGAAAAACGCCCTCGGGCGCGTGTATGATGCGGAGGCGCAGGACGAGGTTGTCAACGACGCCCTGGCGGCTTTTTTCCGGGCTTCGAACAAGCTCAACCTGCCCGTGGCGAAGGACGACGCGACCTGCGACCTGATCGTGAGGTCATACCTGGGCCAGCTGGCACAATGGAAGGCGGGAGCCGCCCGTTCCTTCCAGCAATCGTTCGGCCGCGATGTGATCGACGAGGAAGCCCTCGCCGTCCGCCTGCAGAAGATCGCCGATACCGGTTACAATGGCACGGCGATCATTTCGGAAACCGATGACCGGCCGGTGCTGTCTGCGGTGGAGCTGTGGATGTCGAGCCTCAGCGACCTGGAGTCCGATGTGATTCGCACCTATTTCCTCGACGACTATCCGGGGCAAAAATCCGACCGTCTTCCTGACGGCATTGCCCTGCTTCTGGCTAAAAAATACCATACCACGACCTCGAACCTGCGACACATCAAGTCGAAGCTCGAGACCAGTTTCCGGGAGAAATTCCGGGAACATTCAAGGGACTGACCATGCTGAAAAACAATCACAGCGATTCGCCGGATTTGATGTCGGCGCTCTTTGAGCGTCTGACCCACGCGGTGCTCCTGAGCCAGGGCGCCGCCATCCCGGTCACGCCGGATGAGGTGGCGGCCTACGACGCGCACTTCCCGGTGACCGATTGCGAAGTTCCCAATCGGACGCCCTCTTTTCTCTTCAGCTGGGAGCGGGTGGAACGAACCACGCCCACCGCCCAGGTGATCCCAATGGAGTGCGTCTCGATTGACCAGGGACTGGCGTTGGCGGCCCGTTCAGCCGACAAGGTCTCCGCGGCCAGCCGCAGCAAGCTGGCCCGGCTCATGTCGGAATCGGGCAACCAAGGCCATGCCGGTCGCAGGAAGTAAGGACTCAGGGGAGCTTCGCCGCGCCAACGCAATCGCGGAACTGGCCGAACATATCGCTATGGATCGGTTCGGCGGCGAACGGGTCTCGCCGGAGGAGATTGCCGACGCCGAGGGAATCTCCTTTCGTTACGATACCTTTCCCGAGGAGTTCGACGGCATTCTGCTTTATGAAAGCGGGAAGTTCATGATCGTATGCAATGAGCGACGCGGCGTGCGGGGTTCGACCCGCAGCCGATTCACCTTTGCGCACGAACTCGGCCACTATTTCATTGATGAGCACCGGCAGGCTCTGACCAGCGGCAAAATGCCCCTGCATTTCTCGCTAGCGGAGTTCGTGTCCGATCAACCGGTGGAAAAACAGGCTGACCTCTTCGCCGCCAATCTGCTCATGCCGGGCGCCGCCTTTCGGAAGAAGGCGGCGGACCTTGATTGCGGCATGAACGCCGTTTCATGGCTTTCCTCGGTCTACGGCACCTCCCTGACCGCTACGGGTTATCGAGCGCTCCAGTTGGATACCATGCCAGCCCCCTCGGCGTTGTTTCGCTGGAAGCGGGATGGCAGCTTGGCCGGTCACCGGCTCTCTCTGACCACCTTCACCATGCATCCGGGCTATCGGTCGATGACGAATAAGATTCCGAAGGGTTCCGTGACGGAAAAGGCCGCGGCCCGCTTCGATATTGGAGTCAGCAAAGGCATCACTGATTGCGCGCAGTGGTTTCCTTGGGTTCAACCAGGCGATGTCCGAAACGTGACGCTGGTTGAAGAAACGATGGGGATCGGGCAATTTGGTTGGATTACTCTTCTCTATCGCAAGACGCTCGGTTGACCCGCGGGATCGTGCCGCACCTCACCGCCTGAGGCGCCAGTCGCGTCACCCTCCGTCCGCCATGTCCAAATCCAAGCAAAAGGGTGGAAGCCTGGAATACGCCGTCCACCAGATCGAGGAGTTGATTCTTCGGCGGGCTCTCTCTCTGCGGGGCGCAAACGTCCTCATCCACCGCAACCGGTAGTTCAACATTTATCCACCAGGATTTATCGGATGGCGAGTCTTCTCGTTTCTTCCCCGGCAGCGTCCGTCGCGGAACGAAACCCGGGCCCAAGGCGTAACAATCCGGTGGGCTCAAACCCGCTTCGTTGCGGCTGGACTGGGACCCAGCGGGCACCCTTCTTTGTCCGCGCTGACAGGGCCTCGGCGCGACTCCGGAGCCGGTGTAGCATCCCAGCCTTAGAGGGCTGCCGGGGCCGGGGGTGGCTCGCTGGTCTCCGGTGGTGGCGGTGGATCATGCGGTTCCTCGGGCATGGGACCAAAGATAGCCGCCCGCCAAAATTCCGGTGGGATGGGACAACGGTGTTTGACGCAGGCAAGGAACAGCACCGGTAACGGCAGAGGCGTCTCACGCCGGAGCGGATACTTCTCGCGAGATTGCTTGATGAAATCGACCAGTCGATCAGCCAAGCCCACCTCTTTCTGATTGGGATAGCGCACAAAATTCCCCGTAGTGATGGAAATCCCGCTATCGTCTTGGTCGAACAGCTTTCCCTCCATCAGAAGTTTTTCCCAGCCCGCCGGCGGCACCCAGCTCGCCAGCTCGACGTCTTCCTCATACTCAAGCGACTCGCCTTTCGAATTCACGCCAAGCACGAGGTGGTTATGGATGGCACCGAGCAATTCGTCGCGAACAGGGTTGCCGAATAACAAACACATCTCCTCAAGCATTAGGAACAGACAGGAAGTCCGGCCATAGGACTTTGTGAGTGGCTTCCCCTCGACAATCGTTTCGAAGACGGACTCCCAAGTGTTCTCGGTGGAAAGCACCCGCAATTGCCCGGCATCCCGGCGCCTAAGCGCGAGACGTTTTGAAAGGTTATCGAGCCACGCTAAGATTTCATTCTGGCGGTCTGCGCCGACAAGGGCCGCCCAAACGAGGAACAACTCAATATGATGGGAGTCCATCACCGGCCGCGATGCGGCTGCGTTCGCGCGCTGTAGGCCAATGATCCAATCGACGATTTTGCCCATCTCCTTCACGAAGAGCGCGTGTTCGGGCTTGCCCTCGTCCGGACAAAGCACCGCAGCGCTCTGCCAAAGGAGTCCAAGCCGCGCCAAGTGCCAGTAAGCGAGGTAGCTTTCGGCCGCGGGTTCGAACGATGGATCCATCGCCAGGGACAAGCTATCCTCGATGCCCAGCGATGGTCCATGCGCCGTGTAAAATCGCTCCAATTCTCCGACATAGACCGTCATCCAGATGTCGAACACCGCGCGGGCCACAAGCTTGTCCCCACTGCGGAGGGCTGCATCCCAGAGCGCGAGGACGGCCCACTCCACCAAATCGATCCAGCCCGTCTCGAATGCGGGCTCCTTTTTCGCATCCTTGGCCACGATCGCAAGGGCGACCGCCACCAACCAAACCGACCTCCTGGATGGCTCCGCCAGGACCATTCGCAGGAATTCCTGCCAGTCAGGGATCAAGACTTCCTCCCATTGGGCCGAGCCGTGGGGAAAGTCCTCCACTTGTAGACAGATGTAAGTGAACTTCCGGAAGAAGTTCGACGGCAAGAGCGAGGGGCTGAAAATCTTCTGGTAGAATTCGTCCACCAGGTGCTCGAGGTTCCATCGCTCAAACTTTAACGCCACAGTGTCGCCGATCTTGGTGCCAAGTTTAGCAACGTGGTTGTTGTATTCCTCTAAACCTTCCTCCTCCTCGTCTTTGTTATACGCGAGGATCACACGAACCGTGGCCACGCCATCGAGAGCCGGGTCCTTTAGGTTCGATGACGCCGCCCGGTTCAGGTCGGTCCGGAAGTTCTCGTGATCGAAGTTGTAGTAGGTGAGCTTCTCGTCCTTGAGCACAAAGATGATCAGCTCCTTCTGGTCGCGGGTGAGAAAGGCGTAGTCCACGCCATGCTCCGCTTCCTTCTTTGGCTGCGGCAAATCCTCACTGGTCGCCGGCGGATGCGAAGGCGCCCGATGGAGGATCCAATCCTCCCGCCGACCGAGTTGCTCGACCAGATGATCGAAGCCATAATGGTTAACGTCCTTGATACGCCGCGTCTCCTCCTTCAGCGACCCGACATACTGCCGAAGGAAGGTTTTTATCGATTCGTCCGTCATTCGGTTGCCTCTCCGGTTTTCTCAAGCCGCTTCAATTCCGCCTGCGCGACTAGCAGGATGGCGCGGTAGCCTTCTGGGTCGATAAATATTTTTCGCGGAAATTCGGCCGACACGGTGGATGTATGTAAGGGGCCAGCATCGCTCAAGACACCGCCATTGAACGTGGCCCACCGGCTGCCGTAGAGCAGATAGGATTTCTTCATGAACTGGGCGAACACACTGTATTTTGCGGCGTCCTCCTCCATCTTTTCCCGGTCCCGCACGCGCTTCCGGCGGACGGCCCGCCAGAGCCCCGGGATGCGCATCGTCTTGATCGGGCTCTTCTCAAGTTTGGTCAGCGCCGCGAAATACTCGTCCGCCTCCTGGATTGGCTTGGTGAACACGGAAAACCCGCCGCTTTTTTCCTTGAGTTGACCCAGGCAGAGGCCGGGCAGGTTCTTGCATTGATACAGCGCTTCCTCCTGAAAGGCGATAGCCATGGCCTCATTGGACGGGTCGATCCGTGCCGCCGCGTTTAGCAACTGCTGGGCGACCGTCTTGTAAGCAATATTGAGCCGAAATTCCGCGAGCCATATCGTGAATTCTTCCGCCGTGAAGGTTGCGCCGGAGTCTTTTGGCCCGGGCAACTGGAGTTCTTCGATCATGAAGAAGCCGAAGCGCCGTTCGCCGGGATGCGCTGATGCGATCAATTTTGCGGCGAAGGCCGCCGACTCGTCTCGATGTTCGCTCAAGCGAACCATCACACCATGGAGCGGGCCATTGTGGTCGAGCGCCTTTTGCATCGCTGCCCAATGGTCACGTGCGAGCAAGCCTAACAGCCGGTGCAGGCGGTCCATCTGGTGATGCGAAACGGGGTAGAGCGCGGTCTCGATCTGCCTCCAGACTCCGGCGTGGGCCGGATCAATGGGCTGGAGTTTGATCAGCAGGTCGAGCGGATCGAATCCGACTTCCTCTGGCGTCACATGCTCAACCGCCAGCCACACCGCGCTGGCGGTGTTGTATTGGTGCATCGGCTGCCGCGCGGGTTGCGCGAACTGCTCGTCGAGCCATTTGAGGAGACGAAGTGTTTGCGCCTTCGGCGTGGGCTTGCTCGCACCGTTGACCGCCAATTGAAAGCCGACGTCGTATTCCTCGGGCGATTGAGCGGTGGCCGCCAATGCGTTTTCAAGCTCAGCGTCTGGCAGGCGACCGAGTTGCAGCGAACGATTCATGGTCCGCCAGTAATGGGCGCGTTCCGCAGGAGACGAACTCGTCCGCATGGCCTCCAACAAGGGAGCAAGCTGATCGTTTACCTTGGCCGGCAAGTCGCCGCGAAAGCGCAAACCGCCCAGTATGGCCACTTGAAACACCCGGTTGTCTTTCTCGTTCGCGAATGCCGGCACCCGCACCAAGTCGACGGCAAATTCCGCAGTCCTCTCGCCCATTTGGTGAAGGAGCCCAAAAAGCTCTCCGACCGCGCCGTCCTCGCCGTAGGCAGCATGCCGCGACACCACCCAATCTGCCACGAAGTCGACCGCGAAGTTCCCCGCGATCAACTCCGGCGTCAGCCATTGGGGCGCATTGAAAAACCATGAGGCCTTACGATCATTTAGCTGTTTCAGCAGCGTTTGGCGCGCAGACGATTCGAGGCCCGGAACATAGCTGGCTGCGATAGCGCGCGTCAGAGCTTTGACCGCCATGACAAAGCCGCCACAAAGTTGGATCGAAACCAGCCATTCCCAAAATTCCTCGGCTGGCGCCGGCCGGTGGTCCTTCAAAATCTCAGCAATCGCGGGCTCATCCGTGACCACCGCCGCTAATTCTTTCTCCCAATCCGCTCGCTTGGTCTTCGAGGACTCCGGCTCAGTCCGGGAATCCCCGCGCGCATTGTGTAGAACCTCCAATAGGATCGGATACTTGGCCAGGGCGGACATGGCCTGGTATCTAGACCGAACTACCAACCGGGGGCAAAGATTGATTACACCCTTAAATAGGTGCTGGCCTAAACCGCCCCGCCTTTTGCGTGGCCAGCGTCGGAAGCCAACTGGCCGGGACGTCTTAAGCCCCAAGCGAACGAACTTAAAAGCATCTGCAACACCGTTCGTGACCACCAACAGAGAGAGGTTCTGAGACGCTCACTCGTCGGCCGCCAGAACCTTGCCGTAGCCGATTTCCATCTCGTCCAGGCTCATCGTCCGGGCCGTCGCGGTAAATTGCATGGTCAGCTTGCATTCCGCCGGTGCCGGGAGGTTCTCGGCGAGGACGCGGCCGATGAGGGTGACGGGTTGAGTGCGTTTCGAGCCGGCGAAAAACTTTATCGCCGGGAAAAGCGTGCGGGCCGGCTGGAGCGTGCCCAGGTTGAAAGCGAGGTGCCAGGTGCCCTTGATCCGCTCGGCTTCGAAGGGAGGGCCTTTCAGGGCTGCGGCCATGGCTTGCGGCATGTTCGCGGCATGAAGCGGATAATTCCGCGTCGGCAGGCCAGGCATGTCCTTATCGCTGATAAAATGAAGGTCGCCCGTGGGATCCTCGACGGCGAATTCCACGCGGACATCCTTGGCCGCAGTCTTGCCGCGGTTGGTGACGGTGAGTGCGACGGGGCGCGCCAGTTCGGTGCTAGTGACGTAGTGGACGAAATCGCGCCAGTATTCGCGATTCAGCATCAACACGGGCATCAGGCCGTGATTTTCGCCATAGTCGGGAATGCCATGGGGTTCATGGACCGTCAGCTGGAGCGAATCAAGGGCGAGGCTCGCTCCGAGGAGTTGCCGGTCGTCCGGGGTGGCGAACGCCACCTGCAGTTCCTGGCCGCTGAGTCCGGGGAGCGCTGCGCCCATGCTGGCGATCTCGTCGGGGCTGGCCTCGGCGTTGGAACTGCCGCGCCGGGTGTAGACGGCCTTGGCCTGCACGCCCCCGAAGGAGGCGACGGCGTGGAGGGGGCGGCGTTGGACGGCGATTTCAAAGACGCCGACGGTCTTGCCCCTCAGCTCTTTTTCAGAATAGCGGAATTCCACCGGCCGCTGCGTCTTCGAATTGATGAACTGTTGGAGGGCTGCGTCATCGAGGTGTTGAGTGAGCCCGACGACCTGCGGAGGCGTTCCGGGAGGCGCATCGACGCCGACGAGAATGTAGGCCGTCTCATTGCGCCAGGAATTCGCCATGGCGAGGATATCCTTCAAAAGCTTTGCCTTTTGTTCGTCGGTCGCGCCGACGAACAGGTATTGATCCCGCTTAAAATCGAGGCTCTCCGATTCGCCGCGGTAGAGCAGTTGTTCCAGATGGCTTTCGCTCACGAGGGGCAGGCAACAACGATTGCCCACAGAGCACAAGCGCGGTGTGCGGGTAGAGGGAATCGTCTGCCCAAGTCCGCCGGGCCCGAGGGCGGTGCCGGGTCGCCACCGCGCTGGAGCCGTGCACTGACGGGTGGGTCGCAAACTTGAAACGGCTGGCCTTGCCATCGGGACGGGATAGATACCCGCGTGCCGCTTGTGGAGAATGGCCAGGGTAGGCGAATTCTGGAGCTGGAGTAGCATTGCCGATCCGGCTGGCCCGCCGAACAAGCGACGTTGAAGGGCTCGTGAGCCAAGGGCAAACTTGGAATGGCTATCCTTCTGGAGGGACCGATGCATTAGCTCGCAAGCGAGCGCGTTGGTCTCAATCGTGGGCGCATGACTGACTTGGAGATCGCCTTGCTGGTCGAATGCCGTGCCATCACGGAAAACACGCTTTGGAATCCACCAAAGCCAAAGGGCATCGACGAAGTTCACGACTCGGATGAACGGGAGGCGTTGGCTCAGCGCTATTTTGCGGCGTGCAAAAGCGGCCTGCAGTTCATCCGGGCGGAGGAAACCGGGCACGATCCCTACATCGTTCTCCGGGCCGTGCGTTACCTCTCCAGCCACGCCGTGCCACCCATGCGGGACTCGGTGGATTGGTTTCATGAAGGGCTTCACCTGCTGCTGGCGATGGCTTGCCCCTATTTCGGGGTCCCGCAGGGCGGCGAACCGTTCTTCGCCGATCTGCGCCGCGGCATGGAGCAGGCCGAGAAGTGGGAAGCGGAGGACTAATTACGCGATGAAACCTCTCCAGTCCAATCAGCAGGAGCAGCACGGGCTTTCGCGGGCGCAACTTGACGAACTGTTGGACGACCTGGTGGCCTATGCGGGCCGCATCCGTGGATTCCGGAAGATAAAACGTAAGGTGGAGGACAATGGAATTGTGCACATCAGCGGGGAAATTATTCTCAAGGGCTTGGGCGACTTTCGCTTCATGATCATCCCATTTCTTAAACATGAGAAATTCTGGACCATTCATCTGGAAAACGCCCATACGTCCTTGGAATCGGGTAACACCGTCTACACGGCCTATCATTTTCCGCACTTGGCCCGAAACCCGGACCTCAAGCAACGAATCACGGTGGCCAATTGGGTCATTGGTCAGCTGACCAATAACACCGGGTTCTCGCTGCCGGGAAAAACGGTCCAAGAGATGCGGCGGGAACTGGATTTCTTAGGCATACCTCCCACGCTTCGAAGCCGCGAACGGGTGCTGGAATCGGTCCAGCTTATCCGGGAAGCAAATCTACCAAAACCTACAGACCGTCGGTTCGAGAAGAATTAAGCCGGTTTTACGCTTTGGAGTCGGCTAAACACGCGCCCCACGATTCCGGCCCTGATGAATGGCCCGAATTCCTGATGAAACTGCTGAATCCACCGCCTCAATTGCATCCGAAAGAGGCCCGTGAGCGCATTTCTTTTGACCGAAGTTGGGGACTCCTGATGAATTCCCCTCTAAGGCAATTCGTCAGGTTCGATTATCTTAGGCCTGCCGGGCAGCCATTTCAGCGTCGGGCGGCGGGGCGCCAATCCCATGCCAGCCAAGCGAGCCTTCGTCTACATCGTGCGGTGTGCCGACCGCACTTTCTACATCGGCACGGCGAAGGACGTGCAGGCGCGGCTGGCGGTGCACAACCGCGGCAAGGGCGCCAAATACACCCGGCCGCGGCTCCCGGTGCGCGTCGTCTGGCAGGAGGGGCCCATGAGCCTGACCCGCGCGCTGCAGCGCGAATACCAATTGAAGCAATTGACGCGTCCGCAAAAACAGGCGCTCATCCGGGGCAAGCTGGTCGTCAAACGGCCGCGCTGATCCGCCCATGCTTTTCCTGAACAAACTCCTGCCGGTCTTCGTGCTGCCGATTGGCTGGGTGGTCCTGCTCGTGCTTTTCGGGCTGTGGAAAAAGCAACGCTGGCCGCTCGTGGCGGCGCTGGCCGTGCTTTATGTCGCCAGCATCCCCGCGGTGGGCGGGCGGCTGCTTGGCTGGGTGGAGTCGCGGCACCCGGCGGTGCCGGTCGCGCAGGTCGAGCCGGCCGATGCGGTCGTGGTGCTCGGCGGCCTCCTGGGGCCGCGGGTCGGCGACGGCCTCGTGCCCAATTTTTCCGAAACCTCCGAGCGCTTCGACGCGGGCGTGATCCTGCTGCAGGCCGGCAAGGCCCGCACGCTGGTCTTCACCGGGGCGCGGATGTCCTGGCGGAACTCCGAGGCGACCGAGGGCGATGAACTGAAGCGGATCGCGGTGACGCGCGGCGTGCCGGCGGACCGGATCGTGGTCACGCGCCACGTCGAGAACACCGCGGACGAGGCCGCGGCGGTGGCGGAGCTGATGAAGGCGAACGGCTGGAAGCGAGTCGTCCTCGTCACCACCGGCTGGCACATGCCGCGCTCGGCCGAGCAATTCCGGAAGGCCGGCGTGGACTGCACCCTTTTCCCCGTGGATTTTCGCTTCGACGCGTCGCGGGCCCTCGTGGCGATCGACTTCGTCCCACGGGGCGAGGCCTGGCAGCAGACCGAGACGGCGCTGCGCGAGTGCTACGGGCGGTTGTTCTACCGGCTCTTCCGCTGAGCCTTGGCAGGCTTCTTCACCGGCTTGGCCGGCGCGGGCGCGGCCACGAAGGGCCTGTAGAGCGCGGCGAATTTCTTCGGGAAGCGGCCGGTGAGATGCGTGCCCTCGTCGAGCGATTCCTGGTTTTTCACGTGGCCGACGCTGTGCAGCTTGGCGACGAGATCGTAGCGGCTGTGCGGGATGAGCAGGTCGGCCGACTCGGTGTCGTCGGTGGCCAGCTCCTCGCAATGGCGCAGCAGCGTGTCGAGCCCGGCGCCGGTGTGGACGCTGATGAACAGGGCGTCGGGGTGTTGCGCGCGGAGGTGGGCGAGGGTGTTGGCGTCGAGCAGGTCGGTCTTGTTGAAGACGGTGAGGGTGGGGCGGTCGGCGGCGCCGAGCTCGCCGAGCACGGCCATCGTTGTGGCGTGGTGCTGGTCGACGTTGGGGTTGGACGCGTCGAGCAGGTGGATGAGGAAGTCGGCGACGACGACCTCCTCGAGCGTGGCCTTGAAGGCCTCGACGAGGCGGTGGGGCAGGCGGCGGATGAAGCCGACTGTGTCGGTCAGCAGCAGCGTGCGGCCGTCCGGCAGGACGAGCTGGCGCGTGGTCGGGTCGAGGGTGGCGAAGAGCTTGTCGGCGGCGAGGACCTGCGCGCCGGTGAGCTTGTTGAGGAGGGTGGACTTGCCGGCGTTGGTGTAGCCGACAATGGCGGCGCCCGGGACGGGGGTGCGCTGGCGCTTGATGCGTTGCGTGGCGCGCTGGGAGATGACCTGGGCCAGCTCGGACTTGAGCTTGGTGATGCGGTTGCGGACGAGGCGGCGGTCCTGCTCGAGCTGCGTCTCGCCCTCGCCACCCATCTTGCCCTTACCGCGCTGGCGGGAAAGGTGGGACCAGGCGCGCGTCAGGCGGGGCAATGAATATTCCATGCGCGCCAGGGCGACCTGGAGCACGGCCTCGCGCGTCTGGGCGCGGTCGGCGAAGATCTCGAGGATGACCTCCTGGCGGTCGATGACGGCCAGGCCGGACTCCTCTTCCCAGTTGCGCTGCTGCGCGGGCGAGAGTTCCTCGTCGATCACGATGACGTCCGCGCCGTCCTCCTTCGCGAGGGCGATGAGCTCGGCGGCCTTGCCGGTGCCGATGAGGAACTTCGGCTGGTGGCGGTCGCGCAGGGTGATGAGGGTGGAGTGGCTGATCTCCAGGCCCAGGTTCTCGACCAGCTCGTTCAGCTCGGTGAGCAGCTCCGCCCCTTCACCGGGTTTCATGTCCGGGGTCTGCACCCCGACCAGGAGGGCGCGGGTGGTGGGTCTTTTCGGATCGAGGAAATTGGACATGGACCACTTCTGAGTAGCCGCGGCGCCGGGCTAGTCAAACGAACCCGCCGAAATTCTCCGGCGGGCATGACACACTCTTTTCCGGTTGCGGACTGGACACAACCGGGCGCTCCGCGCAAACTCCGGGTGCAGGTTCAGACAATTTGAAAAACCCCCACTTTGCCCGCGAGGGTGGCCACGTTGGAAAAGTTGCAGAAGCATAGGGGATGTAACTCGCTTTTTCCGTGGCCGCCTTCGCGGGCATTCAAGCTTCCAGTGGGACGCAGCGGCCAGAATGTCGCCGCCGCTGTGCCAAGGCGCCCATGACAGGTCGGGCACGCCAAGCTAAAGTGGCGTTACCCAACGGGAAATGGCGAGGCAGCATTGGAACGCACCATGCAGGGGTGTGTTCCCTTTATGAATCCCGAGAAAATGACCGTCATGTCGCGCCAGGCCGTCCAGGAGGCGCAGAACGAGGCCCGTCGCCACTCGCACAACGAGGTCGACACCTGGCACCTGCTCGTTGCTCTCCTCGCGCAGGAGGGCGGCATCGTGCCGTCGCTGGTTGAGAAGCTCGGCCTGACTGTCAGCGCGCTGCAACTGGCCGCCAACCGCGAGCTCGAGCGCCTGCCCAAGGTTTCCGGTGCGGTCGACGTCTCCAAGATCTACGTCACCCAGGCGCTCAACGAGGTGCTGACCAAGGCCGAGCAGGAGGCGGAGAACCTCAAGGACGAGTTCATGAGCGTCGAGCACCTGTTCCTCGCGCTGATCGCCGCCGGCAAGCCTGACGGCCTGAAAAAATATTTCGCCAGCTTCGGCCTCGACCGCGCCAAGGTGCTCCAGCAGCTCCAGGCGATGCGCGGCAGCCAGCGCGTGACCACGGACAATCCCGAGACCACCTACAACGCCCTCGAGAAATACGGCATCGATCTCGTGGCGCAGGCCCGCAAGGGCAAGATGGACCCCGTCATCGGCCGCGACGCCGAGATCCGCCGCGCCATCCGCATCCTTTCCCGCAAGACCAAGAACAACCCTGTGCTCATCGGCGAGCCCGGCGTCGGCAAGACCGCCATCGTCGAGGGTCTCGCCCAGCGCATCCTGCGCGGCGACGTGCCCGAGGGCCTGAAGGACAAGACCGTGTTCTCCCTCGACATGGGCGCGCTCGTCGCCGGCGCGAAATACCGCGGAGAGTTCGAGGAGCGCCTCAAGTCCGTCCTCAACGAGGTCAAGGCCGCCGAGGGCCGCATCATCCTCTTCATCGACGAGCTCCACACCATCGTCGGCGCCGGCAAGACCGACGGCGCGATGGACGCCGGCAACCTGCTCAAGCCCATGCTCGCCCGCGGCGAGCTGCACTGCATCGGCGCCACCACGCTCGACGAATACCGCCAGCACATCGAGAAGGACCCGGCGCTCGAGCGCCGCTTCCAGCCGGTGGTCGTCGAGGAGCCGTCCGTCGAGGACGCCATCTCCATCCTGCGCGGCCTGCGCGAGCGCTACGAGCTGCACCACGGGGTGCGCATCCAGGACAACGCCCTCGTGTCCGCCGCCGTGCTCTCGCACCGCTACATTTCCGACCGGTTTCTGCCCGACAAGGCCATCGACCTCGTGGACGAGGCCTGTGCCATGATCCGCACCGAGATCGACTCGCTGCCCACGGAGCTCGACGAGCTCCAGCGCCGCGTCATGCAGCTCGAGATCGAGGAGACGGCGCTGAAGCAGGAGAAGGACGACCCGTCCAAGCGCCGGCTCGCGGTGCTCCGCAAGGAACTCGCCGACGCCCGGGAACAGGCCACCGCCCTCCGCGCCGTCTGGTCCAAGGAGAAGGAATCCCTCGGCCGCGTGCAGAAGGTCCGTGAGGAACTCGAGGCCGCGCGCCTCGAGATGGCCAAGGCCGAGCGCAACTACGATTTGAACAAGATCGCCGAGCTCCGCCACGGCCGGATCCCGCAGCTGGAGAAGGAACTCGCCAAGGCTGAGAAGACCGGCGGCGAAAAGACCACGCTCGTGAAGGAGGAGGTGTCGTCCGAGGAGATCGCCGAGATCATCTCGAAGTGGACCCACATCCCGCTTTCCAAGCTGCTCCAGGGCGAGAAGGAGAAGCTCCTGAAGCTCGAGGACGAGCTGCATACGCGCGTCATCGGCCAGGACGAGGGCGTGCGCCTCGTCAGTGAGGCCATCCTGCGCGCCCGCGCCGGCATCAAGGACCCGCGCCGGCCGATCGGCAGCTTCCTCTTCCTCGGGCCGACCGGCGTCGGCAAGACCGAGCTCGCCAAGACGCTCGCGGAGCAGCTCTTCGACTCCGAGGCCAACCTCATCCGCCTCGACATGTCCGAATACATGGAGAAGCACAGCGTCGCCCGCATGATCGGAGCGCCCCCGGGCTACGTCGGCTACGACGAGGGCGGGCAGCTTACCGAGGCCGTGCGGCGCAAGCCGTATTCCGTCGTCCTCTTCGACGAGATCGAGAAGGCGCACCCGGACGTGTTCAACGTCCTGCTGCAGGTGCTCGATGACGGCCGCATCACCGACTCGCAGGGCCGCACCGTGGACTTCAAGAACACCGTCATCATCATGACCTCGAACATCGGCAGCCGCCACCTGCTCGAGGGCGTGAAGGGCGACGAGATCCCGGAAAGCGTCCGCGAGGGCGTGATGGCCGACCTGCGCTCGTCGTTCCGGCCCGAGTTCCTCAACCGCGTGGACGAAACCGTGCTCTTCAAGCCGCTTGCGCTCGAGGAGATCGAGCGGATCGTCACCCTGCTCATCGCCGACATCAACCGCCGGCTCGCCGACAAGCGTGTCACGGTCACGCTGGACAAAAAAGCCCAGGAATGGGTGGCCGAGAAGGGTTACGACCCGGTCTTCGGCGCCCGCCCGCTCAAGCGCTTCCTGCAGCGGCACCTCGAGACCCGGCTCGCCCGCGCCCTCATCGCCGGCGAGGTGGGCGAGGACTCGACCGTCACCTTCAAGGTAAAGGGCGACGAGCTGGTGCTGGGGTAAGATTTCTTTCTTTGCGTCTTGGCGGCTTTGCGTGAGATTCAGTGCGCATGTCCGCCGAGCCCATCCGCTATTTCCACCGCACGAAGCAGGTCGTCGAGACCGAGCAGGTCTACGGGGGCGACTGGCTGCGCTGGACCTACGGGACCGGCCTCGGTCGGTTCGCGCTCAACGCGCTGGTGAAGCGCGCCGTCGCCTCGCGCTATTACGGCTGGAAGATGTCGCAGCGTTCCAGCGCCTACCGCGTGCTGCCGTTCATCGTGGACTACAACCTCGACGTGGATGAGTTCGCGAAGAAACCGTATTCCTTCAAGAGCTTCAACGAGTTCTTCTACCGCGCCCTCAAGCCCGGCGCGCGCCCGATCGCCGCGGGCGACCGCGTGGCGGTGCTGCCGGCGGACGGCCGGCACCTGGCGTTCCAGAATGTCGACGCGACGGAGGGTTTTTATGCGAAGGGCCAGAAGTTCGACCTGAAGTCCTTTCTCGGCAGCGAGGAGCTCGGCCGGGACTTTGCCGGCGGTTCGCTGCTCATCTCGCGGCTGTGCCCGGTGGATTACCACCGCTTTCATTTCCCGGTGGCCGGCACGCCGGGCGAGCCGCGGCTGATCAATGGCTTCCTGTATTCCGTGTCGCCCATCGCGCTGCGCCAGAACCTAGCCTACCTGTGGGAGAACAAGCGCGTCGTGACGATCGTGGAGTCGCCGGTCTTCGGGAAGGTCGCGGTCTGCGAGATCGGCGCGACGATGGTCGGCAGCATCCTGCAGACGCATGTGCCTGGCCGCGCGGTGCCCAAGGGCGAGGAGAAGGGCCTGTTCAAGTTCGGCGGCTCGTGCGTCGTGACGATTTTCCAGCCCGGACGGATCAAGCTCGATGCCGACCTGGTGCAGCAAAGCGCCGCCGGCCTCGAGGTCTATGCGAAGATGGGCGAGTCGCTGGGTGTGGCCGGCTGAGCCGGCCAAGACCGAATTGCTATTTTCGCCCGCGGCCGGCAATGATGCGGGGATGAAATTGCCCCGCCTCGCCCCGGGTTTGCTCCTCGCCGCCTCGCTCGCGTTGGTCGCGAGCGCCGCCACCCCGCCGGCCATCGTCGAGCAGGTCGCGCAGCACACCGACGGCCGCGCGGCCTTCACCTTCAATGCCGCCGCGTATCAGGGTGACCTGAGCTCGCTGCCGATCGGGGTGTTTGATTCCGGCATCGGCGGGCTCACGGTGCTGGAGGCGATCTACCAGCTCGATGCGTTCAACAACGAGACCCACGCCCCGGGGGTCGACGGCAAACCGGATTTCGAGCGCGAGCACTTCATCTATCTCGGCGACCAGGCGAACATGCCCTACGGCAACTATCCCGCCTCCGGGAAAACGGAATACCTGCGCGAGCTGGCCATCAAGGACGCCATCTTCCTCCTCGGCCAGCGCGCCTGGGCCACGGGCGCGCCCGCGCCGCATTTCGACAAGCCGCCCGTCAAGGCCATCGTCATCGCCTGCAACACCGCCACCGCCTACGGGCTGGCCGACATCCGCGCCGCGATCCAGCGCTGGGGTGTGCCGGTCTTTGTCGTCGGGGTGGTGGAGGCCGGCGCCCGCGGCGTCACGGCGCCCGCAGCCGGCCGGCCGGCGGAGGCGGTCGCCGTCTTCGCCACGGTCGGCACCTGCGCGAGCCAGGCCTACCCGCGCGCCATCGAGGCGCATTTCCGCGAGACCGGCCGGCCGGCGGCCCCGGTCATCCAGCAGGGTTCCCCGGTGCTCGCCGGCGCCATCGAGGGTGACCCCGCCAGCCTGGTGCCCGGCCTCAGCGCCCGCGAGTCGGTGAACAGGATCATCCGCCAGGAGATCGCCGCGCTCGTCGAGGCCCACCGGCAAAGCGGCGCCACCGCGCCCATCGGCAGCATCGTGCTCGGCTGCACGCATTATCCGCTCGTGCAGGACGAGATCGCCCGCGCCTTCGCCGATTTGCGACAGGGCGACGAGCGCTACCGGCCGCTGATCGCGGAGCACCTGGATTTCGTCAACCCCGCCGAGCTGACGGCGAAGGAACTCTACCAACAACTGGTCGAGACCAAGCGGCTGCTCCGCCCCGGCGCCACCGCCACGCTCGCTCGCGACGCCTTTTATATCTCCGTGGCGAATCCCGCGAGCCCGGGCGTCAGGCTCGACGCCGCCGGCGGTCTCGAAACGGCCTACAAATACGGGCGCAACCCGGGACAGTTCACCGTCGAGGACACCAAGGACGTCCCCATGCAGATCGGCGACCTGCCGGCCGCGAGCGCCCGCCTGATCCGCGAGAAACTCCCCGCGGTGGCCCGCCGGCTGGAGTGATCACCCCTGCGTCCTGCACCTGCGGGTCCACTGGCACCCGCCACCTTTCAATGAAAACACGAATCCTGCTGGTGTCTGGCCTGCTGGCGGTCCTCGCCCGGGCCGCGTTGCCCGAGTTGACTGCGGACATCGACACACTGCAGCGGCAGATGCAATCCGGGCAGCTGACATCGCGCGCCCTCACTGCCGCCTACCTGCAGCGCATCGCCGAGATCGACCGGGCCGGGCCGAAACTCAATTCCATCATCGAGCTGAATCCCGACGCCCTGGCTATCGCCGACCAGCTCGACGCCGAGCGCAAGGCCGGCAAGGTGCGCGGGCCGTTGCACGGCATCCCGGTGCTCCTCAAGGATAACATCGACACCGCCGACAAGATGCAGACAACCGCCGGCTCGCTGGCCCTCGTCGGTCAGAAGGTGCCCCGCGACGCGGCCGTCGCCGCCCGGTTGCGCGCGGCCGGGGCCGTGATCCTCGGCAAGACGAACTGCACCGAGTGGGCGAATTTCCGCGGCAACAACTCCAGCAGCGGCTGGAGCGGCCGCGGCGGGCAGACCCGCAATCCCTATGCGCTCGACCGCACGCCCTCGGGTTCCAGTTCGGGCTCGGGCGTGGCGGTGTCGGCCAATCTTTGCGTCGTTGCGATCGGCACGGAGACCAACGGTTCGATCGTGTCGCCCGCGTCGGCGAACGGCATCGTCGGTTTCAAGCCCACGGTCGGCCTGGTCAGCCGCGACGGCATCATTCCCATCGCCGCGTCGCAGGACACGGCCGGGCCGATGACGCGCACCGTGCGCGATGCGGCCCTCGTGCTGGCGGCCATCGCCGGCGCTGACGATCGCGACCCGGCGACGAGCGCCATCCCGGCCCGCCTCGCGGCGGAGCTGGCGGCACCGCTGAAGCCCGGCGCGTTGCGCGGCGCCCGCATCGGCGTCGTGCGCGGGCCCTTCGGTTTGCATGCCCGCATGACGCCGGCGCTGGACGCACTCGTCGCGGCGCTGCGCGCGGCCGGCGCGGAGGTCATCGATCCGGTGAAGATCAGTTCGCTCGGCAAGTTCGGCTCCGCCACGGGCGACCTGCTTTCCTATGAGTTCAAGGATGGCCTGAACCGCTACCTCGCCGAGCCCGGCCGGGTGACGCCGATGAAGACGCTCGCCGACCTGATCGCCTTCAACGAGGCGCACCGGGAGCAGGAGATGGCGTTCTTCGGGCAGGAGGATTTTATCGCCGCGCAGGCCCGCGGGCCGCTCACCGACCAAGCCTACCTCGACGCCAAGGCCATGTGCCTGCGGCTCGCGCGCACGGAGGGGCTCGACCCGGCGCTCGATACGGACCGGCTCGACGCGCTCGTGATGTTCACGCGCGGCGTGGCGACGCTGATCGACCCCTACAACGGCGAGGGTGGCAGCGGTGGCAGTTCCACGATGGCCGCCGTCGCGGGCTACCCGAGCGTGACAGTGCCGGCGGCGTTTTTCTTCGGCCTGCCGGTGGGCCTGTCCTTCGTCGGCAGGCCCTGGAGCGACGCCAAGCTGCTGGCGCTGGCCGCGGATTTCGAGGCGGTGACCAAGGCGCGGCGCGAGCCGCTGTTTTTACCCACGGTCGTCGTGAAATAAGGTCGGGAAATTGCGGATTGGGGAGGGAGGATGTCGGATTGGATTAGGCCTTGCGTCTGCCAATCCAAAATCAGCAATCTGCCCGCCGAAATCATCCGCGCCCGGGTGGTGGAATTGGCAGACACAAGGGTCTTAGAAGCCCTCGCCGCAAGGCTTACAGGTTCGAGTCCTGTTCCGGGCACCACCCTTGCCGGGTTAGCAGAACACAGTTGGCGGGTTTTAAGCCGGGGTGATGAGTTGCGGGCGGCTAGGGGCTCCCTTGACCCCGGGTCGATGCGGACATGTGATGGGCCCATGAGCCAGGCCGCCGATCAACCCGCCGCGCAGGACACCGTGATGAAGGTGCTGCTGGCGCTGAGTTGCGCCCACATGATAAATGACATCCTGCAGGCGCTGCTGCCGGCGATCTACCCGCTGCTGAAGAGCACCTACAACCTGAACTACACGCAGATCGGGCTGATCACGCTGACCTACCAGGTGACGGGTTCGCTGCTGCAACCGCTCGTCGGGTTCTACACCGACCGGAACCACCAGCCTCATTCGCTGGCGGTGGGCATGGGGGTGACGCTGACCGGCCTGATCGTGCTGTCGCAGGCCGCCAGTTTCCCCTGGCTCTGCTTCGCGGCGGGCACAGTGGGCATTGGCTCGTCGATCTTCCACCCGGAGGCCTCGCGCGTGGCGCGCATGGCGTCGGGCGGCAAGCACGGCTTCGCCCAGTCGCTGTTCCAGGTGGGCGGCAACTTCGGCACCTCGCTCGGGCCGCTGCTGGCGGCGGCCATCATCATCCCGCGCGGGCAGGCGCACATCCTGTGGTTCACCCTGCTGGCCTTCGCCGGCATCCTCCTGCTGCGCCGCGTGGGCGGCTGGTATCAGCGCAACCTCGGCCGGCTCCAACCGAAGCCGCGGACGGGGGACCATCCGCTGGCGCGGCTGTCGCGGGGCAAGGTGGCCTTTGCGCTGGGCGTGCTGGTGGTGCTGATCTTCTCGAAATACTTCTACCTGATCAGCCTGACCAACTACTACACGTTCTACCTCATCGATAAGTTCAAGGTCTCGGTGCAGACCTCCCAGCTGTGCCTGTTCGTGTTCCTGTTCGCGGTGGCGGCGGGCACGATCATCGGCGGGCCGGTGGGCGATCGCATCGGGCGCAAGCGGGTCATCTGGATCTCCATTCTCGGCGTGGCGCCGTTCTCCCTGCTGCTGCCGCACCTGGGGCTCACCGGCACGGTGGTGCTGTCGGTGTTCATCGGGTTGATCCTAGCCTCGGCGTTCTCGGCGATCCTGGTCTATGCGCAGGAACTGGTGCCGGGCAACGTGGGCCTGATCGCCGGGCTTTTCTTCGGGCTGGCCTTCGGCGCGGCCGGCATCGGCTCGGCCCTGCTCGGCCGGCTGGCCGACCACACCAGCATCGGCATGGTGTTCAAGGTCAGCGCGTATTTCCCGCTGCTCGGCCTGCTCACGGCGTTCCTGCCGGAGGTCGAGGTCAGGCGGTCGAAGGCGGCCTGAGCGGCCCCCGCCGGAGCTTGTAAAAGAAGTTCCGGCAATACCTACGGCGCTTAAGGCAATATCTGCGGAGCCCGTTTTACGCGGCTCTGCGATGATGGGGCATACCCGGTGATAACCCGGTCCAGCCCTCCCGCCTCCTCCATGTCCACCACGCCAATTGCCCCGCGGTTTGTCACCTGCGACGCCAACGAGGCCGTCGCCTCCGTCGCCTACCGGTTGAACGAGCTGATCGCCATCTATCCCATCACGCCTTCCTCGACCATGGCCGAGGTGTGCGACGAGTGGGCCGCCGCCGGCAAACCCAACCTCTGGGGCGAGGTGCCGCGCGTGGTCGAGATGCAGTCCGAGGGCGGCGTGGCCGGCGCCGTGCACGGCGGCCTGCTCGGGGGCGCGCTGACGACGACCTTCACCGCCTCGCAGGGCCTCCTGCTGATGATCCCCAACCTCTACAAGATCGCCGGCGAGCTGCTGCCGTTCACCATGCACGTCAGCGCCCGCGCGCTGGCCGCGCAGGGCCTGTCTATCTTCGGCGACCACCAGGACGTCATGGCCTGCCGCGCCACCGGGTGCGCGCTGCTGTGCTCCAACAACGGCCAGGAGGCCCAGGACCTCGCCCTGATCGCCCACGCCGCCAGCTACCGGGCGCGGGTGCCGTTCATCCATTTCTTCGACGGCTTCCGCACCTCGCACGAGGTCTCCAAGCTCGCCACGCTCTCCGACGACGACATCCGCGCCGTCATCGACGAGAAGGACATCGCGGCCTTCCGCTCCCGGGCGCTGACGCCCGACAAGCCCACGCTGCGCGGCACGGCGCAGAACCCCGACGTCTATTTCCAGGGCCGCGAGGCCGTGAACCCGTTTTACGCCGGCCTGCCCGGGACCGTGCAGGCGGTGATGGACAAGTTCGCCGCCGTCACCGGCCGGCAATACCGGCTGTTCGACTATTACGGCGACCCGCATGCCGAGCATGTCATCGTCGCCATGGGCAGCGCGATCGAGACCATCGCCGAGACCGTCAGCTGGCTGAATGCCCGCGGCGGCAAGGTCGGCGTCATCGCCGTGCGCCTGTTCCTGCCCTTCGATGCCGCGGCCTTCCGCGCGGCGCTGCCGGCGAGTGTCCGCTCCATCGCCGTGCTCGACCGCACCAAGGAGCCCGGCTCGTCCGGCGAACCCCTCTTCCAGAACGTCGTCGGCATGCTCGCCGAGGCCGCCATGGCTGGCGCCCGGATGCCGCGCGTGGTCGGCGGCCGCTACGGGCTCGGCTCGAAGGAATTCACCCCCGGCATGGTCCGGGCCGTGTTCGACAACCTCGCCGCCGCGAGCCCCAAGTCCCGGTTCACCGTCGGCATCCTCGACGACGTCAGCGGCCTCTCGCTGCCGTTCGACGCGGATTTTGACCTTGAGACGGCCGATGTGCGCCGCTGCGTCTTCGTCGGCCTCGGGGCCGACGGCACCGTCGGCGCCAACAAGAACTCGATCAAGATCATCGGCGAGCAGACCGACAACTTCGCGCAGGGCTACTTTGTCTACGACTCGAAGAAGTCCGGCTCGATGACGACCTCGCACCTGCGGTTCGGGCCGAAGCCGATCCGCGCGCCCTACCTCATCCGGCAGGCCGGCTTCGTGGCCTGCAGCCAGTTCAACTTCGTCGGCCGCACCGACGTGCTCGGCTACGCGGCGCCCGGCGCCACCGTCCTGCTCAATTCGCCCTACACGCCGGAGGACACCTGGCGCATGCTGCCGCGCGAGTGGCAGGAGCAGCTCATCGCCAAGCAGATCAAATTCTATGTCATCGACGCCACGCAGGTGGCGCAGGCGAGCGGCATGGGCCGCCGCACCAACACCGTGCTGCAGACCTGCTTCTTCTTCCTGTCCGGCGTCCTGCCGCAGGAGGAGGCGATCAAGCAGATCAAGAAGGCCATCGAGAAGACCTACGGCAAGAAGGGCGAGCAGGTCGTGAAGATGAACTACGCCGCCGTGGACGCCGCGCTCGCCGGCCTGCACGAGGTCAGGCTCCCCGCCGCGCCGGACAAGGCCGCGGTCACCACCGTGCCGCCGTCGTTCGACGCCGCGCCCGAATTCGTCCAGCAGGTGACGGCCAAGCTCCTCGCCAACCAGGGCGACCTCATGCCGGTCAGCGCCATCCCGCTCGACGGCTGCTGGCCCACCGGCACCGCCCGCTTCGAGAAGCGGAACATCGCCCTTGAGATTCCGGCGTGGGACGCGTCCATCTGCATCCAGTGCAACAAGTGCGCGATGGTCTGCCCGCACGCCGCGATCCGCGCCAAGTTCTACGACCCGCGCGAGCTGACTTCGGCCCCCGAGGGTTTCGCGTCCGTGCCGTTCCGCTCGACGGAGCAACCCGGCCTGCGCTACACCATCCAGGTCGCGCCCGAGGACTGCACCGGCTGCTCGCTCTGCGTCCAGGTCTGCCCGGCCAAGGACAAGAGCAACCCCCGCCACAAGGCCATCGACATGGTCGCGCAGCCGCCGCTGCTTGAGAAGGAGAAGGTCAACTGGGACTTCTTCCTCGGTCTGCCCGATCCCGACCGGACCAAGGTGGACATGACGACGATCAAGGGCTCGCAGTTCCAGCCGCCGCTCATCGAGTTCTCCGGCGCCTGCGCCGGCTGCGGCGAGACGCCCTACATCAAGCTCCTCACGCAGCTCGTCGGCGACCGGCTGGTCATCGCCAACGCCACCGGCTGTTCCTCCATCTACGGCGGCAACCTGCCGACCACGCCCTATTGCTCGAACCAGGAGGGCCGCGGCCCGGCCTGGGCCAACTCGCTCTTCGAGGACAACGCCGAGTTCGGCCTCGGCCTGCTCCTGGCCACCGAGCAGCGCACCCGCACCGCGCGGCGCCTGCTCGCCGACCTCGCCCCGCAGGTCGGGTTTGACCTCGCCAACCTCCTGCGCGACGGCGACCAGGGGGACGAGACGGGCATCGCCGCGCAGCGCAAGCGCGTGACCGAGCTCCGCACCGTGCTCGCCGGCCTGACCGGCGAGACCGCCCGCCTGCTCGAGGTGCATGCCGACGACCTCGTCAAGAAGTCCGTCTGGATCATCGGCGGCGACGGCTGGGCCTACGACATCGGCTACGGCGGCCTCGACCACGTGCTCGCCTCCGGCGCCAACGTTAAGGTGCTCGTGCTCGACACCGAGGTTTACTCGAACACCGGCGGCCAGTCGTCCAAGTCCACCCCGATGGCGGCCGTGGCCAAGTTCGCCTCCGGCGGCAAGGGCACCGCCAAGAAGGACCTTGCGCTCATGGCCATGCAATACGGCCACGTCTATGTCGCCAAGGTCGCCTTCGGCGCCAAGGACAGCCAGACGCTCACGGCCTTCCGCGAGGCCGAGGCCCACCAGGGTCCGGCGCTGATCATCGCCTACTCGCACTGCATCGCGCACGGCTTCCCGCTCCACCTCGGCCTCGAGCAGCAGAAGCTCGCGGTCGACACCGGCTACTGGCCGCTCTTCCGCTACAACCCCGCGGTCGCCGCCAAGGGCGAGCCCGGCCTCAAGCTCGACTCCGGCGCGCCGAAGGGCGACCTCGCCCGGTTCATGGCCAACGAAACGCGCTTCGGCATCCTCAAGAACGTCGCGCCCGAGCGCGCCACCGAGCTCGCCGCCCAGGCCCAGGCGCAGGTCCGGTCGCACTACGCCTACTACCAGCAACTGGCCGCGCCGGCGGCTCCCGCCAACGGCACGCCCCCCGCGCCGGTGGTGCCGCCCCCGGCCGCGAAAAACTGACCCCTCCACGCCATGCATGCCCCGAACCTCACCACCCACTACCTCGGCCTGAAGCTGACCAGCCCGCTGATCGTCGGCGCCTCGCCGTTCTGCGACAACATCGACGCCGCCAGCCGGCTGGCCGATGCCGGCGCCAGCGCGATCATCATGCGCTCGCTCTTCGAGGAACAGATCGACTACGAGCAGAGGGCGCTGTCCTTCCTGCTCGAGACCCCGTCCGAAAGCTTCGCCGAGGCCACGTCGTATTTTCCCGGCTACTCGGAATACCAGCTGACGCCCGACCATTACCTGAAGCAGATCGCCCTGCTGAAGAGCACGCTGCCCATCCCCGTCATCGCCTCGCTCAACGGCCACCGGCCCGGCGGCTGGACCGACTATGCGGTGAAGATGGAGCGGGCCGGCGCCGACGCGATCGAGCTGAACCTCTACCAGCTGATCACCGATCCGCGCCAGAGCGGCGACGAGATCGAGGCCGACATGCTGCAGACGGTCCGCGAGGTCTCGGGCTCGGTGAAGATCCCGGTCGCGGTGAAACTCTCGTCCTTCCACACGGCGCCCGCCCAGTTCGCCCTGGCGCTCGAGCACGCCGGCGCCAAGGGCGTGGTGCTTTTCAACCGCTTCTACCAGCCGGATTTCAACCTCGATGAGCTCGATGTGCAGCCGCAGCTGAAGCTGTCGGACTCGACCGAGCTCCTGCTGCGCCTGCGCTGGCTGGCGGTGCTCTCGCCGCATGTGAAGGGGTCGCTTTCGTGCACGGGCGGCGTGCACACCAAGGAGGATGTGATCAAGGCCCTGCTCGCCGGGGCGGACACGGTCCAGCTGGTGTCGGTGTTGCTGAAGCACGGCCCTCGGATGATGCACCTGCTGCGGGACGGGCTTCGGCACTGGATGGCCGAGCACGAATACCACGATGTCGCCGAATTGCGCGGCGCCCTGAACCTGAAGCGCTGCCCCGACCCGGAGGCGCACGAGCGCGCGAACTATATCCGGATACTGCAGAGCTGGCGGATCTGAGGAGTCGCTACAGTCCTTGGATTGAGTTCAGGCCTTGTAGGGCTGCCGCTTGCGGCATGCCTTCAGGGAGTGTCTTCAAATCTCCGAATCAAGCGAACGAACCACGAGATAGAAAACCACTGATCCGATTTTAACCACGAATGCTCCGCCTACCGGCTGCGCTTTAAAAGTGAGTTCCGCCTAATCGGCTCCTCGGTTGGGTTCGGGGGTCGGCTTATCGCCGACAGTGGAGTGCGATTCCAAAACCCTGTTACCTGCGTCGCCCTTATCCCAAGCGGCGATTAGCCGCTCCCCGGAACCAATTCCGGAGCCGATCAGGCGAAGGGCATTTCCAAGCGCAGCCGGTAGGCGAAGCATCAGTGGTCAATCCTCTGCAGTTCGGGAGATTTGAAGACACTGTCTAGTGGTAGCCTTGTCTCCGATGCAGTCGCCGCCCTTAGAAGATCCCCAACACCAGCGAGGGCAGCACCCCGAGGACCACGAGCAGGGCGGCGGCGGTCAGCAGCGCGAGCGCGGCCGGCAGCGGGATCTTCACGGCGGGGGCATCCTCGGCCGGTGTCGCGACCAGGGCCTGTTTCAGGATCAGCAGGTAATAGTAGAGCCCCACGGCGCTGAGGGCGATGGCGGCGATGGCCAGCCAGCCGACCGGACCGCCCAGGCCGCCGAGCCGGAGCACGGCGGCGAACACGGCGAACTTGCCGAAGAAACCGGCCAGCGGCGGGATGCCCGCCAGCGAGAGCACGAAGATCGCGAGGCAGCCGGCGAGCAGCGGCGAGCGCTTATACAGGCCGGCGAGGTCGGTGAGTTTCTGCGCCGGGCCGGTGGCCTCGAGCACCGAGAGCACGCCGAACGCGCCCACGGCGGCGAGCCCGTAGGTGGCGGCGTAATAGAACAGCGGGCCCGGCCCGAGGCGGCCGGCGGCGATGACGCCGAGCAGCATGGCGCCGGCGTGGGCGATGGCGGAGTAGGCGAGCAGGCGGCGGACGTTGGTCTGCGCGAGGGCGCCGATGTTGCCGAGCAGGAGGGAGGCGGCGGCGATGAGCGCCACGACCGGGGCCCAGCCGACGGTGATGGGCACGTGCGCGATGGTGCCGACGGCGGAACCGAGCCCGGGCCAGAGCAGGCGGGTGAACACCACCAGCCCGGCGAGCTTCGAGGCCGAGGCGATGAGCGCGGCGGCGGGGGCGGGGGCGCCCTGGTAGACGTCGGGCGCCCACAGGTGGAACGGCGCGGCGGCGGCCTTGAAGCCGAAGGCGACGAGCACCATGCCGAGCGCCACCAGCAGGAGCGGCGACGGGCCGCGCATCGAGAGCTGCGCCGCGATCATGTCGAGGTCGAGCGAGCCGGTGAGGCCGTAGAGCAGGCTGAAGCCGAAGAGGAGGAACGCCGCCGCCATGCCGCCGAACAGGTAGTATTTCAGCGCGGCCTCGGCCGACTCGGGGCGGGTCTTGTCGAAGCCGGCCAGCACGTAGAGCGACAGGCTGGCCAGTTCCACCGCGAGGAAGACGATGAGCAGCTGGTTGGCCGCGGCCATCAGGGTGAAGCCGGTGGTGGCGCACAGCAGGATGGCGACAAACTCCGCCGGGTGCCGCAGACGGGCGGGCGAGGGCAGCAGGGCCACGGCGAGGGCCGCGAGGGTCACGACGCCGACCCGGGTGGCCGTGGCGAGGGTGTCGAGCATCAGCACGCCGCCGAAGACGGGGCCGGTGCCGCCGGTGGCGACGGCCTTCCAGCCGGCGAGGACCAGGGAAAGCAGGCCGATGGCGAGGGCCACGTGGTGGCGGTTGGCGGGCCGGTGGCGCGCCCAGACCATGTCGAAGGCGAGGACCAGCAGGGCGCCGAGCACGAGGTGCGCCTCGGGCTGCAGGGCGTGGAAAAGTCCGGCGTAGTCCATTTTCATGAGGGACCTCCCGAGAGCAGGGCTTGGAAGACCGGGGAGTGCAGCGCCGGGCGGATCCAGTCCAGCAGCGTATCAGGACAGAGCCCGAGGTAGATCGTGGCGCCGAGCAGGAGCAGGGCGCCGGCCTTTTCGGGCCAGGTGATCGGCGGCAGGGGGTGCGGCGCCTCGGTGCAGACATCGGGACCGGTGCGGCCGAAGAACGACACCTGGATCGCGCGGAGCGTGAACGCGGCGGCGACCAGCACGCCGCCCGCGGCGGCGAGCGCCCAGAGCGGCTTGGTCTGCCAGGTGCCGATCAGGATGGTCAGCTCGGCGGGGAAGCCGCTGAAGCCCGGCAGGCCCATGGAGGCGAGGCCGGCGAGGACGAAGACCACGGCGGCGAACGGAATCAGCCGGTGCAGCGGCATGGCCTTCAGGTCCATGAGGTGGCGCGTGTGGGTGCGCTCGTAGACCATGCGGCCGACGACGGCGAAGAGCAGGCCGGCGATGACGCCGTGCGAGAACATCTGGAGCACCGCGCCGCTGACGGCGGTGGCGTTGGCCGCGGCGAGACCGAGCAGCACGAAGCCCATGTGGCTCACGCTCGAGTAACCGATGACGAACTTGAAGTCCTCCTGCACCAGCGCGACGAAGCCCGCGTAGAGGATGCCGGTGATGGCGAGCCAGGCGATGACCGGCTGGAAGAACTCGAAGCCCACCGGGAAGAGGGGCATGGCCACGCGCAGGCAGCCGTAGGCGCCGAGCTTCATGACGACGCCCGCCAGCAGCATCGAGGCGCCCGTCGGGGCGGCCACGTGGCCGGTCGGGGCCCAGGTGTGGAAGGGGAACATGCCCGCCAGCACGGCGAAGCCGGTGAAGACGAGGGCGAACATGCCGAGCTGCTGTGTCCGCGTGAAATCCGCCGCGGCCATGGCCAGCTGCGCGAGGCCGAAGCCCTGGCCGCCGGACGCGGCGTAGGCCCAGAGCATGCCTGCGAGCACCAGCGCGCTGCCGGCGAAGGAGTAGAGCACGAGCTTCATCGCGCCGTATTCGCGGTTGGTGGAGCCCCACTTCGCGATGAGGAAATACTTCGGCACGATCGCGATCTCGTAGAACACGAAGAGCACGAAGACGTCGGCGCTCAGGAACACGCCGCATACGCCGCCGATGAGGGAGAGGTAGAGCGCGAAGAACTCGCCGGTGCGCTCCTCGATGTTCCAGGAGAACAGCACGCCGGTCGTCGCCGCGAGCCCGGTCAGCACCATCAGCGTCAGGCTGATGCCGTCGGCCGCGAGGTGGTAGTTGATGCCGAGCTGGGGAATCCACGGGAGGTTGACGAGATCCTGCAGGCCCGCCGCCGGCACAAAGCCGGACGCGGCGTAAAGGGTGAGGCCCCAGAGGGTCAGGGCGGTCAGCAGGGCCACGACGCGCGCCGCCTGCGCCGAGCGCGCGCCGGCGACCAGCGCAAGGAAGGCGCCGGTGAAAGCCACGTAGATGGTGCAGGGCAGGGCGTTCATGGCAGGGTGGCCGCCCAGGTGGTCACGAGCGGGTTGATGAGGCCGGCCAGCAGCTGCGGGACGAGGCCGAGGAGGAACATGAGGGTGATGAGCGGCAGGAGCGTGAGCAGCTCGCCGCGGTCAAGGTCGCGGAAGTTCACGCCCGCGCCGGCGGCCGGGCCGTGGAAGACGCGCTGCCAGAAGGTCAGCAGGAAGAGCGCGGTGGCCAGGAGACCGAGAGTGGCGACGGACGCGGCCCACGGCGCGAGGCCAAACACGCCGCGGAAGATCAGGAACTCGCCGACGAAGCCGTTGAGTCCCGGCAGGCCGATGGACGAGAACATCGCGATGCCGCAGAGCCCGGCGAAGAGCGGCGCCGCGGAGCGGACGCCACCGAAGTCGGCGAGGCCGCGTTTGCCACCCGAGCGCTGCTCGAGGATGCCGACGCAATAGAAGAGCGCGGCGGCGGAGAGGCCGTGGTTGAAGAGCTGGAGGACCGTGCCGCTCAGCGCCGCGGCGCTGGCCGCGGGATTCGTCGAGCCCGCCGCCGCGACGGCGAAGAGGGCGAGCAGGCAGTAGCTCAGGTGGTTGATCGAGGAGTAGGCGACCATCCGCTTGAGGTCGGTCTGCTTCAGCGCGGCGAAGGCGCCGAGCACCACGCCGCCCAGCGCGAGCCAGAGCAGGGGCGTCGCGGCCGCCTGTAGCGGCGCCGGGAAGATCGGCCACAGGATGCGGAGGAAGCCGTAGACACCCATCTTGGACATGACGCCCGTGAGGAACATCGACGCGCCCGTCGGCGCCTCGGCATACGCCGGCGGCAGCCAGGTGTGGAAGGGGAAGAGCGGCACCTTGACGGCGAGGCCGAGCAGCACGCCGAGGAAGACCGCCTGCGGCCAGAAGGCGCCGGGGCCGCCAAGCTTGGCGGCCAGGGTGCCGTCGCGGGCTAGGGCGGCCAGCTCGACGAAGTCAAACGTGCCGGCGGCGGCGTAGAGGGCGGCGAAGCCCAGCAGCATGAAGGCGCTGCCGCCGATGGTGTAGATGACGAACTGGTAGGCCGCGCGCGAGGCGCCGGGGCCGCCCCAGAGCTTCATGAGGAAGAAGGCCGGGATGAGGCTCAGCTCCCAGAAGACAAACCACGGGAAGAAATCGAGGGCGACAAACACCCCGAGGGCGCTGCCCTGCAGCACGAGGAACAAGGCGCCATAGATCGCCGGGCAGCGCACATGGCGCAGCGTGCCGTATAGGGCGACGGGCGAGATGATGCCGGTGAGGAGGATCAGCACGAGGCTCAGGCCGTCGAGACCGAGGTGGTAGTTGACGTTTAGCGCCGAGATCCACGCGTGTTTCTCGATCAGCTGCATCCCGGTGACCGCCGGGTCGAAGTGGGCGGTGGCGCAGGCGCCGAGGGCGATCGTGGAAAGGCTGAGCAGCAGGACGAGCGCGCGGGCGAGGTTCTCCGGCAAGCGGCTCCGCAGCACGAAGACCAGCAGCGCACCGACCCACGGCGTGAAGACCAGCCAGGAGAGGAGGGGCCAGGAGTTCATCGGGCACCTCCCAGCACGACGAGAATCAAGAGGATCACAAAACCGAGGGCGAGTGTCCGCAGGTAGCCGTGGGCCTCGCCGGTCTGCGCGTCGGAGTAGGCCTGGCCGGTTCCGCGCAGGCCCTTGCTCGTGGCGTCGAAGCCGCCGTTGAGCGTGCGCTCATCGGTCTCGCGGCTCACGAGCCCGGTGAACTGACCGAGGCCGGCGAGGAAGCGGATCACGCCGCCCCACACGAAGCAGTCGAGCAGGTCGGAGAGGGTGGCGAGGGTGTCGTTGAGCCGGCCCACGGTGGCGGCGTAGAGTTCGTCGAAGCCGAGGCGGTTGGCCAGCGCCGCCATCGGGCCGGGGGCGCGGGCGGCGAGCGGGTCGGGCGACTCGGCCTTGGCGCGCGGGTGGCGGCCGTAGAGGGCCCAGCCGATGCCGACGCCCAATGCGACGAGCAGGACCGAAAGCCCCATCAGGCCGGCGCCCTCGAAGATCGGGTGGCCGTGCACCTCATGTTCGCCGAGCAACTTGGCCTGCAGCCACGGATACGAGGGCAGGTTGACCAGGCTGAGCAAAATGGCGGCGGCGGCGAGGATCACGAGCGGGAGCGTCATGGCCGGGCCGTTCTCGTGGGCGTGGCCGGCATTGTCCGAGCGGGCGGAGCCGAAGAAGGTCTCGGCCATCAGGCGCGTGTTGTAGAAGGCGGTGAGGACGACGCCCAGCACCGCGGCGTAGAAGGGCAGGTGCGAAACCTCCCAGCCGTGCGCGGCGTGCAGGATGGCTTCCTTGGACCAGAAACCCGAGAAGAAGAGCGGCACGCCGACGAGCGCCATGGTGCCGATGGTGAAGGTGATGAAGGTGACCTTCATCTTCCCGGAGAGCCCGCCGAGCCGGCGGATGTCCTGCTCGTGGTGCGCGGCGTGGATGACGGAGCCGGCGCCGAGGAAGAGCAGGGCCTTGAAGAAGGCGTGCGTCAGCAGGTGGAAGATGGCGGCGACCCACGAGCCGACGCCGAGGGCGAGCATCATGTAGCCCAGCTGCGAGACGGTGGAGAAGGCGAGGATGCGCTTGATGTCGTTCTGCGCCGTGGCGATCAGCGCGCCCAGCAGGGCGGTGATGGCGCCGATGAAGGCGACGACCGTCAGCGCGTGGATCGGCACGTTGGCCAGGGCCTGGTCGGCGGCCATGAGCGGGTAGACGCGGGCGATGAGGAAGACGCCGGCGGCGACCATCGTGGCCGCGTGGATCAGGGCCGAGACGGGTGTCGGGCCCTCCATCGCGTCCGGCAGCCAGACATGCAGCGGGAACTGGCCGGACTTGCCGACGGCGCCGCAGAAGACCAGCAGGCCGATGGCGGTGGAGGCGGCGAGGCCGCAGGGCAGGAGGGCGGAGAGGTTGGCGAGCGCGGCGGGCTCGAGGAAGCCGGCGCCGCCGTCGTAGAAGAGCAGCGTGCCCTGGGCGTCCTGCAGCCAGAGCAGGCCGAGGAGGAAGCCGAGGTCGCCGATGCGCGTCGTGATGAAGGCCTTCTTGGCGGCGGCCGCGGCGGAGGGCTTGTGGAACCAGAAGCCGATGAGCAGATACGAGGCGAGGCCGACGAGCTCCCAGCACACGAAGAGCAGCAGCAGGCTGTTGGCGACGAGCAGCCCGAGCATCGCGGCGGCGAAGAGGCTGAGGAAGCAGAAGAACTGCTTGGCGTTGGCGTCCTCCTTCATGTAGCCGGTGCTGAAGATGAAGATCAGCAGGCTGACGAAGGTGACCATCACGGCCATGAACGCCGTGAGCGGGTCGAGCAGGAAGCCGAGGCGCAGCGCGCCGTGGCCGAGATCGAACCAGTTGAAGTTGAAGACCTGGTGCGCGGCGGGGTCGGCCAGCGCGCCGGCGAGGGCGAGGCAGGCCAGCAGGAAGGCGCCGGCCATGGCGCCGATCGCGGCGCCGGCGGCGAGCGTCCGGCCGCTCCGCGGCACCAACGCCCCGATCACCGCGGCCGCCAGGGGCAGCGCGGGGATGAGCCAGAGATGTTGGACGGCCAGGGTCATGGTCAGCCTTTGAGGGTGTTCGCGTCCTGCAGCCGGACGGACTTGCGGTGGCGGTGGACGGCGATGACGAGGGCCAGGCCGACGGCGGCCTCGGCCGCGGCGACGGCGATGGCGAAGATCACGAAGATGACCCCGGTGCCGGCGGCGGCGTGCGGGCCGTAGCGCCAGAAGGCGATGAAGTTCAGGTTGGCGGCGTTCAGCATCAGCTCGATGCCGAGCAGGACGAGGATGGTGTTGCTGCGCGCCAGCGCGCCGGCCAGCCCGATGCAGAAGAGCAGGCTCGAGAGGATGAGGCAGAGCTGCAGCGGGTTCATGACGCGGGATCCTCCGGCTTGTCGATGGCCGCGATGATGACCGCCCCGAGCAGGGCGACGGTGAGGAGGACGCCGACAATCAGCAGCGCGGCGGCGTGCGGGCCCATGAGCTGGGCGCCGAGCTGCTTGACGCTGATGGCGGCCGGGGCGGGGTGGGCGGAGAGGGCGAGCGGGGTGCCGGCGATGGCGCCGAGCAGGACACCCGCGACGCCGCCGGCGGCGATGAGGCCGACGACCATGCGCTTGACGGAATCAAACTCGACCGGCGCGGCGGTCGCGCCCTGGCGCGTCAGCAGCACGGCGAAGAGCACGACCATCGAGACGGCGCCCACGTAGACGAGGACCTGCGCGAAGGCCACGAACTCGGCGCCGGCCCAGAGGTAGAAGGCCGCGAGGCCGGCCCAGGCTCCGACCAGCAGCAGGGCGCTGTGGATCAGGTTGCGCGACACCATCGCCGCCACGGCGGAGCCGAGGAGCACGAGGGCGATGAGGAGGAGCGCGAGGGTCATGCGGCGTAGCGGTAGGTGCGCGAGGCGTAGCCGGCGCTGAGGCGGCGGCCGAGGATCAGGAAGGGCACGATGACGATGGCGGCGGAGATGCCCCAGCGGACAAGGACGAGCGGGCCGGACCAGCCGGCGGTCAGCGCCCAGAAGGCGGCGTTGCCGAGGTTGAGCAGGGCGAGCGGCACGAGGAATTTCCAGGCCAGGCGGGTGAGCTGGTCGATGCGCAGGCGGAGCAGCGTGCCGCGGATCCAGATGAAGAACACGATCATGCCGGCCAGCTTGCCCATGAACCAGAGCCAGGACGGGATGAACTCCAGGAAGGCGAACGGCGCCTGCCAGCCGCCCAGGAAGAGCGTGACGCCCAGGCCGCTCAGGGCGGTGAGGCCGAAATACTCGGCCATGAAGAAGAGGGCGTATTTGAAACCCGAGTATTCGGTGAGGTGGCCGGCGATGAGCTCGCTCTCGGCCTCGGGGAGGTCGAAGGGCGAGCGGTTGGACTCGGCCAGCGCGGCGACGAGGAAGATGACAAAACCCGCGAAGCCCCACGGCGTGAACACGTGCCAGTGCGGGAGGAAACCCCAGGTCCAGCCACCCTGGGCGAGGGCGATCTCCGACGTCGAGAGCGTGCCGACGACGAGGATGACCGGGACGACGGACAGGATGAGCGGCAGCTCGTAGCTGATGAGCTGGGCGAGCGCGCGCATGGCGGCGAGGAGCGAGTATTTGTTCCGGCTGCCCCAGCCGGCCATGAAGATGGCGAGCTCGGTGGCGGTGCCGGCGGCGAAGAAGTAGAGGATGGCCGCGTCGAGCTCGACCGGGATCAGGTGGCGGCCGAAGGGCAGGACGGCGAAGCCGAGGAGCGAGAACGCCACGATGACGACCGGGGCGAGGAAGTGCAGGACCTTGTCAGCGGCGGCGGGGACGACGTCCTCCTTGGTGATCGCCTTGATGGCGTCGGCGAAGGGCTGGGTGAGGCCCCAGAGCTTGAGGCTGCGGAACCAGGGCAGGCCGCTGCGGTTCGGGCCGAGGCGGTTCTGCAGGCGGGCGAGCAGCTTGCGCTCGGCGATGGTGGTGAAGGCAAAGAAGAGGCCGAAGACCGTGAGGATCGCGGTGATCGACAGCAGGTGGTGGACGAACCACTGCAGCGCGCCCGGAAACAGGCTGACGATCCAGTCGCGCAGCTGGAGGGGAAGGGTCTCGAGGTTCATGGCGCGGCGCCTCCTTCGGCCGGCTTGGGCGCGGGCGTCGCAGCCGGGGCCGCGGGCTTGGCGGGGGCGGCCGCCTTCGCGGCGGCGGCGGCCCTGGCCTTTTCCTCGGCGGCTTTGCGCTCGGCGGTGAGCCGTCCGTCCACCTCGGCGGCCTCGGCCGGGCGGATCTGGTGGAAATACTCGTTGGGCTTGGCGAGCTGCTCGCGGTTGAGCAGGAGGCCCTCGAAGCGGTTCGTCGCGGCGACCTCGAACACGTGGTCCATCTTGATCGCGTCGAACGGGCAGACCTCGACGCAGAGCTGGCAGCTCATGCAGACGGCGGTGTCGATGGCGAAGACGGCGGGGTAGAGCTGGGGCTTGCCGGCGGCGTCGGGCTTCTTGTCCTTGCTCTTCTCGATGTAGATGCACTGCGGCGGGCATTCCTTCTCGCAGATCTGGCAGGCGACGCAGCGCAGCGTGCCCATCGGGTCGGTGGCGTTTTCCGTGACGAGGAAAGGGAAGTTGCGGTAGGCCTCGGGCAGCTTCGCCGGCGTGTCGGGATATTCCTGGGTGACCATCCGCGCCGGGTCATGGTAGCTCCCCACGAAGTTCTTCGCGGTGACGCCGAGGCCTTTGAGGATGCCGGAGCCGAGCATGGTGGTTAGCGGTCTACCTCGCCGAGGACGATGTCGATGGAGCCCAGGATGACGACGGAGTCGGCAATCGTGTGGCCCAGGCACATTTCCTCGAGGAGGGTGAGGTTGATGAGGGAGGGGGGACGGACGCGGTAGCGCCACGGGTTGGGCGAACCGTCGCTGATGAGATAGAAGCCGAGCTCGCCCTTGGGGCTCTCGAGGCGGCCGTAGGCCTCGCCGGCCTTCGGGCGGAAGCCGCGGAGCTTGGCCTTCGGGTCCATGATGGGCCCGCCGGGGAGGGCCTTGAAGGCCTGCTGGAGGATCTTCACCGACTCGCGCATCTCGAGGATGCGCATCATGTAGCGGTCGTAGGTGTCGCCGTGCGCGCCGAGCGGCACGCGGAAGTCGAAGCGCGAATAGAAGCCGGTGCCGTCGACCTTGCGGATGTCGTAGTCCACGCCGCTGGCGCGGAGGACGGGGCCGGTGATGCCGGCGTTGATGGCGCGCTGCGCGTCGAGGCGGCCGATGCCCTGGGTGCGCGCGAGCATGATCTCGTTGCCCGTGAGCATCGTCTCGTATTCGTCGAGGAAGCGCGGGAAGTTGTCGACCAGCGCGGACGCGGCGGCGAGCCACTCGGGGGAGGGATCGACGCGGCAGCCGCCGAAGCGCTGGTAGTTGCACATCATGCGGGAGCCGGAAAGGGCCTCGAAGAGGTCGAGGATCTTCTCGCGCTCGCGGAAGGCGTAGAGCAGCGGCGTGAAGGAGGTGCCGAGGTCGTTGAAGAGGAATCCGACCAGGCAGGAGTGGTTCACCAGCCGAGTGAGCTCCGCCATGATGATGCGCAGATACTGGGCGCGGTCTGGGACCGCCTGACCGGAAAGTTTCTCCACCGCGAGGGCGTAGGCCCAGTTGGTGGTCATCGAGCAAAGGTAGTCGAGGCGGTCCGTGTAGGGCATCGACGCGAGGTAGCTCGTGCCCTCGGCGATCTTCTCGTGGTTGCGGTGCAGGTAGCCGAAGACGGGCTTCAGCTTCACGATCTGCTCGCCATCGAGGGTGACGACCATGCGGAACACGCCGTGGGTGGACGGGTGCTGCGGCCCCATCGAGACCTCGAGGAGGTCGCCGTGGAAATCGTCGTGCACGGCCCGCACCGTCGGGCCGCCGGGGCGGCCGAAGGTCGAGAACTCGGCGTCGAGGCCGGACTGGTCGGAGCAGCTCATGGCTTGGCCTCCGGGGTCGGGGTGGCGGCGGGCGGCGGGGCCGGATAGTGCGCCTTGGCGCGCTCGTGGACGTCGCCGTGGGGTGTCGGCTCCCATTCGAAGTCGTCCGGGGAGACGTAGTCCTTGCGCATCGGGTGGTCCTTGAACTCGTCCCACATCAGGATGCGGCGGAGGTCGGGGTGGCCCGAGAAGATGATGCCGTAGAGGTCGAAGATCTCGCGTTCCTGGAAGTCGGCGGCGCGCCAGACCGGGGTGAGCGAGGGCAGGGTGACCTGGTCGGTGCGGTTGCCGGTGCGCAGGCGGAGGACGACCGGGCCGTGCTTCAGGGTCATCGAGTAGAGGTGATACACGGCCTCGAGGCAGCCCGGCTGGATGCGCTTGGTCTTTTCCTCGACGACCTTGTCCGGACCGCCGGCGGGGTCGGGCACGGACTTCTTCACGGTGTCGGTGATTTCCTTCTCCGGCCAGTCGACGCCGCTGACATTGGAGCAGTAGTCGAGACGGAGCGCGGGGTCGTCGCGCAGGAAGCGGGCGATCTCGGGCGCAAAGACGGCATCGAGCAGGAGCGAATGCTCGGCCGCGGTGCCGGGATTCGTCACCAGCTCGACCTTCGCCGCGGGGAAGCGGGCGAGGAGGCGGTCGCGGATCTGCTCGAGGGTTTCCATGGGTCAGGCCTTGCGGGGCAGCACGGGGGCGGTGAAGAGCTTCGGGTTGCTGGGTGGCTGGAGGTCGTGCGCGCCGTAGTCCGGCACGGGGAACTCGCTGGCCGTGTCCGGCTGGAGGTGGCGGGCGGCCTGCGGGCCGGAGACGCGCTCGGCGCGGATCTTCTCCTGCAGCTGGGTCAGCCCGTGGAGGAGGGCCTCGGGGCGCGGCGGGCAGCCGGGGATATAGATGTCGACCGGGATGAAACGGTCGATGCCCTTGAGGACGTTGTAACCCTGCTTGAAGGGGCCGCCGGAAATCGCGCAGGCGCCCATCGCGATGCAGTATTTCGGCTCGGGCATCTGGTTCCAGAGGCGGACGACCTGCGGGGCCATCTTCTTGGTGACGGTGCCCGAGACGATCATGAGGTCGGCCTGGCGGGGGGAGGGGCGGAAGATCTCGGCGCCGAAGCGGGCGATGTCGAAGCGCGCGGTGGCGGCGGCGATCATCTCGATGGCGCAGCAGGCCAGGCCGAACTGGAGCGGCCAGATGGAATTGCTGCGGCCCCAGCCGTAGAGTTCCTCAAGGCTGGTGAGCAGGATGCCATGCCGGCGCAGGTCCTCGCGCTCCGCATCGGAGATGTTTCCGGCGGCGGGGAAGGGGGTGTAGCCCGGCGTGGTGGGGGTGTCGCTCATGTCATTTCCACTCCAGGTGGCCGCGGTGCCAGGCCCAGACGAGGCCCTCGGCGAGCAGGAGGATGAAGGCCAGCATGGCGAACAGGGCGCCGGCGGACAGGCCGGTGAAGGCGACGGCGAAGGGCAGGAGGAACAGCACCTCAACGTCGAAGATCAGGAACAGGATCGCATACAGGTAATAGTGGGCCTTGAACTGGATCCAGGAGTCGCCGGTGGACTCGAGGCCGCATTCATAGGTGGCGTTCTTGCGCGGGCCCGGCTTGGCCGGCTGGAAAAACCGCACCCAGAGCCAGGCGACGGCGAGCATCAGAAGGGGGAACGCAAGGGCGACGCCGAGAAAAAGGGCCAGGAATGCGTGGGGTTGGTCGCTCATGTTTCCTACTGAGGCCGTGAGCTTCAGTGGATTGCGCGCCGGATTCAACGGTGAACGTGCCGTGTTCCTTGGCGGAAACTGGGCATCTCTTGCGGTCGGAAGGCGGGACGCCGATTTGCCCGCCGGCCGCTCCACGCCAAAAAACGACCAGCGACGGTCAACCGATGGCGAGCGACCCGTCCGGCCGCCTGCTACCCTCGGGCCTCAACCCACAACTCCAACCCACCATGGCCAGCATCTCCGACCGCCTTCCCCTCAACGTCGCCGGACGTTTCTTTGTCGATTCCAGCTGCATCGATTGTGACCAGTGTCGCGTCGAGGCGCCCGAGTTCTTCGCCCGCGACGGCGACAACGGCACCTCCTACGTGATGAAACAGCCCGTCACGGCCGAGGAGATCGCCGCGGTCGAGTCGGCTGCCGCCAACTGCGCCACCGGCTCGATCGGTGACGAGACGGCCGGCTGACCGGACTATTTCCCCAGCCAGGGCAGCGACTCGAGGTCGACGTTGCCGCCGGACAGGATGACGCCGACGTTTTTGCCGGCGAAGGCGAACTTTTGCTCCAGCAGCGCGGCGTAGGGCACGGCCGCCGACGGCTCGATGACGAGGTGGAGCTTTTCCCAGAGTTCGCGCATGGCCGCGATGATGCCCGCCTCGGTCACGGTGACGACGTCGTCCACGTATTGCCGGATGAGCGGGAGATTCTGCTCGCCGGTGCTGTTGGTGCGCAGGCCGTCGGCGATGGTGGCCGGCGTGGGGATGGAGATCCGTTTTCCGGCGCGGAAGGACTGGGCGACGTCGTCGGCCAGCGCCGGCTCGACGCCGATGACCCGGATCCCGGGCTTGAGGCCCTTCGCCGCGACCGCGGTGCCGCAAAGCAGCCCGCCGCCGCCGACGGGACAGAGGATGATGTCCAGGCCGGGGACTTCCTCGAGCAGCTCGACGGTGGCCGTGCCCTGGCCGGCGATGACCCGCAGATCGTCGAAGGGGTGCACGAGCGCGGCGCCGGTCTCGGCCGCGATTTTGGCGCAGGCGGCCTCGCGGGTGTTGAGGCCCGGTTCGCAAAAGGTGATCCGGCCGCCGAAGCTCTCGACATTCCGAACCTTGGACTGGGGCGAGCCCCTCGGCATGACAATGTGCGCCGCGATGCCGCGCAGCCGGGCGGCGCGGGCGAGGGCGGCGGCATGGTTGCCGGAGGAATGCGTGACCACGCCGCGAGCGGCCTCGGCATCGCTCAGCGAGAAGACGGCGTTGCAGGCGCCGCGCGACTTGAAGGCGCCGGCGGCCTGGAGGTTTTCGCACTTGAAGCTCAGCCTCGCGCCGCGGGCGGCGTCGAGCGCGTCGTTGGTGAGCACGGGCGTCCGCTTGATGTAGGGGCGGATGCGGGCGTGGGCGGCGCGGATGGCGGCGAGGTCGAGGGACATGCGGTTTGCCTTTGGGGACCCGCACGCTACGGTGGCGCCACCATGACAGTCAAAAAGCTTCTCCACACCCGCATGCGATTGAACGACCTCGAGCGCTCGGTGAAATTCTACGAGCAGGCCCTCGGGCTGAAGGTCACGCGCCGGCACACGTCGCCCCGCGGCGCACAGCTGGCCTTCATCGCCACGCCGAACAGCGAGGAGGAGATCGAGCTCTGCCAGATGCCCCCCGGCGCCGAGCCGGTGAAGGTGCAGCCCGACCTGATGCACCTCGCCTTCGAGGTGGAGGACCTCGAGAAATTCGCCGCCGAGCTGGTGAAGAAGGGTTTCGCGCTGAGCGACGGCCCGACCAAGACCGGCAGCGGCTCGGTGATCGCCTTCATTGACGCCCCGGAGGGCTACGAGGTGGAGCTGATCCAGAAGGGGAAGTGAGCGACGGCCCGGACAGCGCGGCGGCCGGCCGGAACTGGGCGCAAGCCTGGCCGGATGCGCTGGCCTTCGTGGCCGGCCTGGGGCTCGCGTGGTATTTCCAATGGGAAACCCGCGACCTCGTGTGGAGCCTCTGGCTGTCGAGCGCGGTCATCGGTTATGCGATGATCGTCTGGAGCATCTTCGGCCCGGCGGTCTCCGTCGCGACCAAGGCCTGGCGCGAGCGCGAGAACCTGCGCGGCACCCGGCCCAGCTGGGGAATGGGTCTCGGCGCAGGGGTCCTGGCCTTCGGCGGGTTCTTCCTGCTGGCCTTTTTCACGGTGCATTTCGGCGGGTTTCATTTCGTGCACTCGGTCTTCCTGAACTCGTTTTTCCCGGTGGAGCCGGCACTGGCGAAGTCCTTCCCCGGACCGTTACTCTACTGGGAGGTCTTCCAGCGCTACTGGTGGTTCCTGCCGGCGGCGGCGATCGCCGAGCGGGGAGCGTTCCGGCTCGCGCCGGCGGAGCCGGACGGACCACCGGACACCGCGGTGACGGTGGAGGCGATAGCGGCGCGGAAGTTTCGCAACGCCAAGTCAGGCCTGGGCGGCGGCATGATGGCGCCCTACAAGAACGTGATCAGGCTGCACCTGCTGATCTTTTTCTTCGCCGGCGCGCATTTCCTCAAACTCGACAGCTTCCTCGTCTATGCGGTGGTGTATGCGGTGTATTTCTTCCCCTGGCGGCTGTTGGGGAAGGGGTAGGGCGAATTATCCCTGATCCGCCGCGGTCGTCCGCCCGCCGTGCTTCCGTTCCCAAGCGAACAGGTATTGCTGGGCCAGGCCGGCGAGCGGGCCGAAGTGCGTGCGGCCGAAATGCGCCACCGGCGCGGGTTTCCAGCCGGTCAGCCCGTAGCGGCGCGCGAGGGACTTGAGCACCCACGTGTCCACGGGGAAGGCCTCCAATTTGCCTGCACCGAACAACAGGACGCAGTCGGCGACCTTCTCGCCAACGCCCGGCAGCTCCAGCAGGCGGCCCTTGGCTTCGGCGTAGGGCAGGTGCTCGGTTTCCTCGAGCCAGCCGGGACGGGCGGCGATGAACTTCGCCGTGCCGTGGATGTATTTGGCCCGGAAGCCGAGCAGGCACTGGCGCAGGTCCTTTTCGGGGATGGCGGCTAGTTCGGACCAAGTGGGCAGACGATGCTGGCCGGGAGCGATGGGAACACCATGTCGCTCCGCCAGCAGCGCGCACATCTGTTTGATCTGCACGATCTGCTTGGTCGCGCTGCAGAGGAAGCCGAGCAGGGTCTCGCCGAAGGGCTGGCGCAGGATGCGCAGGCCCGGGAGGGCGGCGAGGCATTGGGCAAGGTGCGCGTCGCTGCGCCACGGGAGCGAGTCGGTGAGCGCGGCCCAGTCGCGGTCGAGCCCGAGGTAGCGGGGCAGGGCGGTGGCGACGGCGGCGCGCAGCGGGACGGGCGCGCGCCATTCAACCGAACCGTCTTGCAGGCGGAGCTGGACGACACAGCCGGCCCAGGTGCCGGTCCAGATACGGTGGTCGCCGATTTCCACATCGGCGACAGGCGTCGGTGCGGAGACCGACGCCCACCTAAAACTTTGTCCGCCGTCGAGGGTCTCGGCGAGGACGTCGGGGGCCAGCCGGAGCGCGAGCGGCTGCCAGTCAGACCACGCCGGCTTGCTCATGGCTCACTTGCCCGCGGGTTTTTCCCAGAGGTAGCTTTTCTCGGAGGCCAGCACGCGGCCGTCGTCGCCCAGGACCTGCAGGTGCCAGGCCACGGGCTGGGACTTGGCGTCCTGCCATTCCGGGCCGGTCAGGCCGAGCTGGAACACCTCGGACCCGGACTTCAGCTCGGCCGGGAAATTGACGGTGCGCAGGGCGGAGGCGCCCTGCTCGAAGAGTTGCAGCTGGAACCGCACTTTCTGCGTAGCACCGGGATTGGCCAGGCGGATCAGGAAGTAATAGCCGGTGCGCTGTTCCGGATGGGTGCGGAGCACGGTCTCCTTGCCGGTGTTTTCCTTGCCGTCGAAGTATTCGGAGATGCGCTTGAACGACGCGGCGTCGCGCCAGCCGGTGAAGGTGCGGACGATGGTCAGGTCCGCGCCGAGGACAGAGATGGCGGACAAAACGAGAAGCAGGAGGAGGCGGGGAAACACGGGGGAAAAGTGCGGTCAGGGGCCCTGGAGGTAAACCTTTTTGTATTGGTAGAGGCCGATCAGGGCGGAATCCCAACCCTTGACTGCGGGATGGATGAGATAGTTCCGCGCGCCGAAGACCAGGGGGATGATGGGGGCCTGCTCGAGCAGGATGGCCTCGGCCTGCTGGAAGCACTTGAAGCGCGCCTGCGGATCGGAGGTTTGCGCGGCCTCGGCGATCAGGCGGTCGTAGGTGGCGTCACCCCAGCCGGTCCAGTTGGCGCCGCCGTTGGTCACGAACAGCTCGAGAAAGGTCGCCGGATCGGGGTAGTCGGCGACCCAACCGTTGGCGCCGACAGTGTAGTCCATGACGCGCTGATTCTGGATGGAGGTCTTCATCTCCAGCAGGGCGATGGTGGCGTGGACCCCGAGTTCCTTCGCCCACATCGCCTGGACGGCTTCGATCATCTTCGGCTGCAGCTCGTCGTTGCGGACCTGGATCTCAAAGGGCGGCAGGCCCCGGCCGCCGGGGAAACCGGCGTCGGCGAGCAGCTGGCGGGCGGCGGCAAAATCATCCGGCACCGCGGCCGTGGAAACGTAGCCGGCCAGCCCGGGCGGGGCGAGGTGCCGGGCCGGCGCGCGCGAGCCGTGCAGGAGATTGCGGGAAATCGAGTCGCGGTCGATGGCGAGCGAGAGGGCGCGGCGGAGCTTCGGGTTGTCGAAGGGCGGTTTGGTCGTGTTGAACCGGATGAAGATGCTCTGCGCGAAAGGATCGATGCGGAGCTTGTCCGGATCGCTGGCTCGGTAGGCGGGGATCTTGGAGAGGGGCAGGTTATGGATGAGGTGCAGCTGGCCGGCGCGGAAGTTGCGCTCCTCGACGTCGGGATTCTCGATGGGGTAGAAGACGATGGACTTGAGGTGGACCGCCGCGGCGTCCCAGTAGCGCGGGTTCTTGGCGGTCACGATGCGCGCGTTGGAGGACCACTCGGTCAGCACGAAGGGGCCGTTGCCGACGAAGTTCGCCGGGGTCAGCCAGGGCGTGTCGCGGCGGTTGAGCCCGCCCAGCCTGGTGAGGATGCGGGGGTTGACCGGATACCACGCGCAGTTGGCGATAAGCAGGGGCAGATAGGGAGTCGGATGGGCCAGCGTGACGACGATGGTGCGCGCGTCGGGCGCCGTGAAACCGAGGGCGGCCGGATCGGTGAGCTGGCCGCTGTTGAAGGCCTCGGCGTTCTTCACCTGGAAAAAGAAATACGCGTAGGGCGAGGCGAGTTCCGGCGAGAGGCAGCGGCGCCAGGACTGCACGAAGTCACCGGCGGTGAGCGGCTCGCCATTCGACCACTGCAGGCCGGGCCGGAGGTGGAAGGTCCAGACGAGGCCGTCGGCCGAGGTTTCCCAGCGCTCGGCGGCGGCGGGCACGGCCTGAGAGGTCCGCTCGTCGATGACGCTCAGCCCCTCGAACAGGGCGGCGATCAGCCGCGCGTCGGTGTAGGCGTCCGCGAGGTGGGGATCGAGGGTGCCGGGCTCCGCGCCGTTGCCGACGTGGAGCGTGCCGGTGCGGATGCCGGCGTCGACCGGGGTCTCGCGGCGGCTGCACGCGCCGAGGGTAAGCAGGGAGCAGAGGGCGGTGAGCAGCAGGAGGCGCGCGGGCATGCCGGGCAGTTAAACGGCAAATTTACGGTGGGCAAGGAAGGGGCGGCATATTTCTGTGTCCAAGCCCTAATAAACCCGCCCATCATGCGTCGAAGGAGCAAGGTCTCGTGAATATCGAACCGGAAACAACCCATGCCAGCCCCGATGCCAGCTCCTTCGTGCGAGCGGCGGTGGAACGCCATCAGGCGCCGCTGCTGCGCTACGCCACCCGTCTCCTCGGTGGGGATGGCGACCGGGCGCGCGACGTCGTGCAGGACACCTTCGTCAAGCTCATGGCCCAGCCGCCGGCCGAGGTGGACGGGCATGTCGCGGAATGGCTCTTCACCGTCTGCCGCAACCGCACGCTCGACGTGCTGCGCAAGGAGGGCCGCATGAAACGCTTCGAGGAAGGCCAGGCCGAGCGCCTGACCGCCCCGGATCCCCGGCCCGGCCGCACCCTGGAGCGGGCCGAGCAATACGCCGCCGTGCTGAAGCTCATCGGCCGGCTGCCCCACAACCAACAGGAAGTCGTCCGGCTGAAGTTCCAGAACGGATTCAGCTACCAGGAGATCAGCCGCATCACGTCGCTGTCGGTCGGCAACGTCGGCTTCATCCTGCACACCGCGCTCAAGGCGCTGCGCTCGGAGATGTCCGCGCAACCCGAATAAGGAGAACACCAGATGAACCCGAACCAGATTTCCCCCGACGATCCGCGCCTGACCCTTTACGCCCTCGGCGAGATGGAGGCGCATGAGCTGGCCGGCTTTGAGAAGCTGCTGGAGCAGGACGCCGCCGCCCGCCAGGTGGTGGCGGAGATCCGCGCCATGGCCGGCACCGTCACCGCCGCGCTGGAGCAGGAACCCCTTGAAGCGGCGCCCAAGCCGGCGGGCAAGGTGCTGCGCTTTCCGCAGGCCTATTTCGCGATCAGCGGCCTGGCCGCGGCCTGCTTCGCGGTGTTCTTCGTGCTCTGGCAGAACAAGCAGCAGCTCAAGCAGCAGACGCACCTCATTGAGATCCCGCTGACCGCCGGCAAGGAGGCCAAGGATGACAAGGGGGCTGCGGGGGGCTCGGTGACCATGGCGATGCCGGCCGCGCCCGTCCCGGCCGAGCCGGTCGTGACCATGGGCCTGGCGGAGACGAACCGCATTCCGGTCCAGATTGCCCCGCCGATGCAGGATTCTTACCGGTCCGCCTCCAATGTCGCGCGCGCCGAGGTGGCGATGGATGCCGCCGGGGCCGACGAAGCGCGGGCTCGCGCCGATTTCTCCACCCGCAAGAGCGAGCTGGAGAGGCAGGAGGTCGCGTCGATGCAAAAGGCCAAGCTGTCGGCCCCGCCGCCGGCCGCGGTGCACAAGCTGGCGCTGGCAGAAAACGACTCCAACACGGAGGCCTACGCCTATCAGAAGGACAACGCCTACCAGCGCGTGGTCGACCATCCGCTGTCCACCTTCTCCATCGACGTCGACACCGCCTCCTACTCGAACGTGCGGCGCTTCCTCAACCGGAACCAGCGCCCGCCGGCCGACGCCGTGCGCATCGAGGAGCTCGTGAACTACTTCCCCTACGACTATGCGCCGCCGACGGGCAACGCGCCCTTCGCCGCGAGCCTCGAGGTTGCCGATGCGCCGTGGGCGCCCGAACACCGCCTCGTGCGCATCGGGCTGAAGGGCCGCGAGGTCAGCGAGACCCAGCGTCCGGCGGCGAACCTGGTCTTCCTGCTCGATGTGTCGGGCTCGATGAACCAGCCGAACAAGCTCCCCTTGCTCAAGCAGTCGCTGCGGCTCCTCGTGAACAAGCTCCGCCCCGACGACCGCGTGGCCATCGCGGTCTATGCCGGCTCGTCCGGCCTCGTGCTGCCCTCGACCAGCGCGGCGCAGCAGGGCGCGATCATCGACGCCCTCGAGAACCTGCGCGCCGGCGGCTCGACCAACGGCGCCATGGGCATCCACCTCGCCTACGACATCGCCAAGGCCAATTTCATCCCCGGCGGCGTGAACCGCGTGATCCTCGCCACCGACGGCGACTTCAACGTCGGCACCACCAGCGAGGGCGAGCTCGTGCGCCTGATCGAGGAGAAGGCGAAGAGCGGCGTGTTCCTCAGCGTGCTCGGCTTCGGCATGGGCAACCTGAAGGACGGCACGCTGGAGCAGCTCGCCGACAAGGGGAACGGCAACTACGCCTACATCGACACGCTCGCCGAGGCGCGGAAGACGCTCGTCGAGCAGGCCGGCGGCACGCTCGTGACCATCGCCAAGGACGTGAAGATCCAGGTGGAGTTCAACCCGCTCAAGGTGGCGGCCTACCGGTTGATCGGCTATGAGAACCGGGTGCTGGCCAAGGAGGATTTCAACAACGACGCGGTGGACGCCGGCGAGATCGGCGCGGGCCACACGGTCACCGCGCTCTACGAGATCGTGCCGGTGGGCGCCCCGTTGCCCGATTCAACCGGCGCGGTCGACGCGCTCAAATACCAGCGGCCGGCCGCGGTCGTCATGAACGACAGGGCCGAGCTGCTCACCGTGAAGATCCGCTACAAGGAGCCGGCCGGCGACGTCAGCAGCAAGCTGGAGTTCCCGCTGGTGGATGCGGGCGCGCGGTTTGCGGACGCCAGTCCCGACTTCAAGTTCGCCACGGCGGTCGCCGGCTTCGGCATGGCGCTGCGCGACTCGCCGCACCGGGGCCAGCTGACGCTGGCGCAGGTGGCGGAGTGGGGCCGGGCCGGGCTGGGACAGGACGCCGGCGGCTACCGCGCGGAGTTCCTCTCGCTGGTGGACACGGCGGGGTCGCTGTTGCGCTAAGCTGGAGTCAGTCCGCTGCAGGGCATTAGGTCTTGCCGGGGCGCCGGGCCGGGGGAAACTTCGGGCATGGCTGTCTTTGGTTCCCTTTCCACCGTCCGCGCCCAGCTGGCGTCTGATCCCCGTTTCAAGGCGGCGTTCGATTACGTGGCCGAGGCGCTGAACCCGGCCTCCGCCGTGCACGCGCGCATCGGTGCCGTGGCGGTGGGCGCGACGGACCGGCACGAGCTGGCCGGCGGATCGTTCGCCCTCGAGCAGGCGTATCTCTCAAAGCCCCGCGCCGAGGCGTTCCTCGAGTCGCACCGCAAGTATATCGACGTGCAGGTCGTGGTGGCCGGCGAGGAGATCCAGGAGGTGGTCGACATCGCTAAGCTGACCGTGGACGCGCCCTACAACCCCGAGCGCGACCTGATCAAATATCTCGATTTTAAGGATACCTCGCTGCTCAGCGCCCGGGACGGGCTGTTGGGGATCTATTTCCCCGTGGACGGGCACATTTCCCGCGCCGCGGGCCCGGCGGTGCTGGTGCGCAAGACCGTGGTCAAGGTGCCGGTCGGATGAACTACCGCCACCACTACCACGCCGGCAACTACGCCGACGTCTTCAAGCACGCGCTGCTGCTGCTCCTGATCCGCGCGATGCAGCGCAAGGAGAAGGGCTTTCTCTACCTCGACACGCACGCCGGTCGGGGCGGTTACGACCTGTCGATGCCGTCGGTGCTGCCCGCCGGCCGGTCGCGCGAGCCCGAGTATCCGGCCGGCATCGGCCGGCTGTGGGGCGCGAAGGACCTGCCGCCCGCGCTCAACGATTACCTAGACCTGATCCGGCGCTTCAACGACCGGAACGGCGCCACGGGCGAGGAACTGAAGTTTTATCCCGGTTCGCCGTGGATCGCGAAGCTGCTGCTGCGGCCGCAGGACCGGATGGCGCTGTGCGAGCTGCGGCCGGACGACGCCGAGGCGCTGGACTTCGAGTTCGCCCGCGAGTCGCGCGTCAAGGTGGAGGTCATCGACGGCTACACCGGCCTGAAGGCGATGCTGCCCCCGCCCGAGAAGCGGGCGCTGGTGCTCATCGACCCGCCGTTCGAGACGAAGAAGGAATTTGCCGACATCGCCCGGGGGCTGAAGGACGCGCTGAAGCGCCTGCCCGGGGCGGTGATCGCCGTGTGGTATCCGATCACGGAGCGGGCGCGGACGGAGGAATTCCACCACGCCCTGCTGGAGCTGGCGACGCCAACGCTGTTTGCCGAGGTGAACATCGCCGGGGCGGACTCGCTCCTGAAGATGAAGGGCTGCGGGCTGCTGATCCTGAATCCGCCGTGGCAGATCGACCGGGAAATCCGGGCGTTGCTGCCGGTGTTCCGGGAACGCCTGCGGGCCGAGCCCGGGGCCAGCGCGGAGTGCGCTTGGATCGTGCCGGAGAAGTGAGGGGCCGGCTCAGGCCGAAGCCGACGGCCGGCGCGTGATGCGCGTGGCGCGGAGCGGCAGGGGTTCGAGCGCGACGTTCGGGATGGGGAGGGCCGGCGCCTTGAAGACGGGCTGGTTCCACAGGATGTCGCGGGGGAGCGTCTGCCGCACATCGCCGGGCTGCGCGGCCGCGTGCATCGCGGGGCGCTCGGGAAGATGGTGCGGGAAGTAGGTCATGGTGCTTGGGGTTCCGGCGGGGTCAGAGCCGGGGCATACTTAGAACCCCGGAGACGGCGGATTGTTCCAGGGAATTACACTCAAAACGGAAAAACCCGCGCGCGTGGCCAAGCAACAGGCCGCGCGCGCAGGCTTTCTCCGGGGTCAGGCCACCTGGCGCTGGCGGGCGGGCAGGCCGGCGACGGCCAGCCGGCTCTTCGGCAGCACGATGGTGAGCACCCCCCGGGTGACGGATGCCTGCAAGGCCTCGAAGTCGAAGCCGGACCCCAGCCGCAGCTTGAGCTGGTAGTCGCGCTGCACGCTTTCCAGGTGCAGCGCCTGCCAGTTGGCGCGGAGGTGGTGGGTTTTGCGGGCGGTCACAAAGAGGTCGGGGCCTTGCGTGGTGATGTCCACGCCGCTCGCGTCCACGCCGGGGACGTAGAGCGTCAGCTTGAGGGCCGACGGCAGGTCCATGCAGTCATAGTGCGGCGAGCGGAAGTCCTGGTTGGACGCCGGATTCGGGAAGCGACTGTGGTTATGGCGATGGATGATGGTATGCATGATGATTCGATTCTCGTCGGTCTGGTAAGACCTCCGGGACTCCTGATTGATTGGGACTTGATCCGTGTTTTACGGGGTCCGTCAGGCCAGGCAGCCCGGAGCGGTCTTTTGTTTCAGCCAATTGGCGACGCACTGGCACATCTGCGCGCAGCCAAGAGGCAGACCGGCCTTCGTAATCGAAGTGCGGGCCTGCGAGCGGCGCTGATGCTGTTGGGAGGGCGTCATTGGACTGAGTTCACCTTCCAAAATGCACACCTCATGCCAGCCGCCAAATTTATTTTGCCCGTATGACAAGACAGCGGCCGCGCTTGCGCGGGGGGCACTGTGCCGGTAACCCACTCATCATGAAACCGATGACCGATGCGAAAACGACGGTGGCGGAGCTGCGGGAGCGGGTGCTGGCCTTCGTGCACGAGCGCGACTGGGAGCAGTTCCACTCGCCGAAGAACCTCAGCATGGCGCTGGCCGCCGAGTCGGGCGAGCTGATGGAGCATTTCCTCTGGGCCGAGTCCAAGGCCTCGCTCGACGTCGCCCGCGACCCGAAGAAGCGCCCGGCGATCGAGGCCGAGGTCGCCGACGTCGTCATCTATGCGCTCGAGTTCGCCAACATCTGCGGCATCGACCTCGCCGCCGCGATCGAGGCGAAGATGGCGGCCAACGCGAAGAAATATCCGGTCGAGAAGGCGAAGGGGCGGTCGGACAAGTATACGGAGCTGTGACAATTGCGGATTGGGGATTTTGGATCGCGGATTGTCGCAAGCCAATAGGCAAAGAAAACGGCGGGCCTTCGCCCGCCGCTGATCCGCAATCATCAATCTGAAATCCGCAATTACCTCACGGCCTTCCGCCGTAGGTCACGTAGTCGTCGAGCTCGAGCCAGTCGAACCAGGTCTCGATGTCCTTCCGGTGGGCGGCGTTCTTGCGGTGGACGTCGTTGAAGAAGCCGCGCGAATCGGGGTTGTCCGGCGTCTGCTGTTCATACCAGGCCGACCACGCCTTGATCTCGCTGGGGCCGCGCGCCGGTTTCGCGTTCGCCAGCACATAGGCGAGCAGTTCGCTGTCGGTCTTGCCGGCCTTGACCTGCTTCATGAACGGGGCGGGCTTGATGCCGGTGAAGGCCCAGAAACGCTGGTCCATCGGGCAGTTGTAGTGGAAGTCCCCGTTGGTGCCGGCGACGACGGCGCGGGCCTTGTCGATCAGGCGCGGGAGATGCACGAAGCCGCCCAGCCGGGTGCGCGGGCTGCGGGGCGGGTGCCGGGTGAGGTCGGGCGCGCTGTAGTTGACCGCGCCGCCCTTGGTGGCGGACGGCTTGAGGTAATTGGCTTTCAGGTTGGACATGAGAGGAGCTGAGACTCGAAGGCTGAGGGTTGAGAGCAGGAAGGCGCGGTCAGGCGGGCGGGATGCGCGGTCCGCCGTGGCAGGCGCAGCCGGGGGCGCACGGCGCGGAGGGGGCCGCCGCCGGGGTCTTGTCGCCGACGCCCATCAGACCGAAGCCGCCGGTGATGACACGCCGGACCGGCTCGCCGGTGTTGGGGTGCCGCTCCAGCGGGGCGTCCTTCATGCTCTGGACCACCTCGAAGCGCTGCGGCGCCTCGCCGGGCTGCCGGGGGATGGTTTCGTAGACGTAGGTGGCCATGCGCTGACCCTGTGGGAATGCAGATTTTCGCTTTTGGCAAGCGGTGAACTTCCCGCCATGACCCTTGGCCGATGCGAACCACCGCGACCCTCGAACGCTACTACGTGCTCCCGTGCTGCCTGCTGCTGCTCAACCTTTGCAACGAGATCATCGCCTACAAGGCGCGGCTGATCGACGACGGCCTGCTGCGCACGCTCTTCATCATGGGTTTCGTGCTCTTCGGCGCCTCGCTCGTCGCCTTCGCCATCGCGCCCGGCCTCATCTGGACGGTGCAGTCGCTGCGCCGCACGAGCCGCTCCAACGCCGGCCAGGTCGGCGAGGGTTTCTTCCTGCTCGGCCTCGGCGCCCTGATCTTCTGGCTCTACTACCGGAACTACCTGATGGGCACCGAGCACATACTGCCGGCGGCGTGGCGCAACCCGCTCATTCACTAGCCCACGTGGTGCGCAATTGATCCGGAGTGCGGTTTTGCTCACGCAGGGTGCGGAGGGAGAGAGCGTCGTGGCGCTTGGCGAGGCGCACACCGGCCTCGTCGGTGACGAGCGGGCAGTGATAAAATGCCGGTGGGGTAAAGCCAAGGGCCCGGAACAACAGCAGCTGCCGGAAAGTGGATTTGATCAAGTCTGCGCCGCGCACGACCTCAGTGATGCCCATCGCCGCGTCGTCTACCACGCAGGCCAGCTGGTAACTCGGGGCGTCGTCCTTGCGCCACACGAGGAAGTCGCCGTAGTCGCGGCCGGCGGTGGCGCGTTGTTCGCCGCACTGGCCATCGCGGAAAACCAGGGTTTCGCCGTCGGGCACGCGGAAGCGCCAGTTGACCGCGATGGGGTCGGTCAGGGGCGGAAGCGGGGCGCCGGCGGCAGGGCGGAATTCGGGCGGATAAAGCGGCTCGTCGTTCTCTTCGCCGTCGTGCGGGGCGCTCGCGGCGGCGAGGACGTCGCGCCGGGAACGGGAGCAGGAAAAAATGAGCCCGGCGGCGTGCAGCCGAGCGAGGGCGGCGCGGTAGAGCGGGATGCGGCCGCTTTGGGTGACCATGGGCTCCTGCCAGTCGAGGCCGAGCCAGCGCATGTCCTCAATCATTGCGGTTACGAACTCCGGCCGGCAACGGGCGGTGTCGAGGTCGTCGTTGCGCAGGAGGAGAGTGCCGCCGGCGGCGCGGGCGCGTTCCCGGGCCGTCCAGAATGTCCGGGCGTGCCCCAGGTGGAGCAGACCGGTGGGCGACGGCGCGAGCCGGCCGATGTAGGGTGGATTTTTTTCAACCACAGATGGACACAGATAAACACAGATAAACACAGATAAATGAACGCCACCAAGGGGATTTTGGGGTTTAATCCGTGTGAATCTGTGTCCATCTGTGGTTCACCAATGACCAAGCTGCTCTGCGTCTATTGTTCCTCTAGCGACCGGATCGACCCGAAATACGCGGCCGCGGCGGAGGACCTGGGTCGCGAGCTGGTCGCGCGCGGCTGGGGACTCGTCTACGGCGGCGGCAAGACCGGCCTGATGGGGGCGGTGGCGCGCGGCACCAAGGCGGCGGGCGGGCGCGTCGTCGGCGTCATTCCCGAGTTCATGAAGGCCCGCGAGTTGGCCTTCGACGAGGCCGACGAACTGGTGACGGTCATCACCATGCGCGAGCGGAAGCTCCTGATGGAAACGCGGGCCGACGCCTTTGTCACGCTGCCCGGCGGCTTCGGCACGCTCGAGGAGATCATGGAGATCCTCACCCTGCGCCAGCTCGACGTCGTGCGGAAGCCCTGCGTGTTCTTCAACCAGGACGGATTCTACGACGATCTGATCCGGCTCTTTGAGCGGATGCTGGCGGAAAAATTCTTCAAGCCGTCGAACATGGGCCTGTTCCGCGTGGCGACGTCGGTGCCGGACATCTTCACGCAGATCGACGCGGCGGGCAACGCGCCGGCCGAGTCGAAGTGGTTCGAGACGCGCTAGCGATACAGCCGGATCAGGTTCTCGGAGCGGACCCAGCCGGACTGGCCGCCGGCGAAGCCGAGCTTCGTCCAGCCGAGGAAGGTTTTCTCGGCCACGGCGATGGAGCCGGCGGAGAGCGGGGTGGTCTTCTGCGCTGTGTCGGCGTCGGTCGGGATGCTGCGCAGCGTGGTGGCCTGCCAGACGAGCACGGCCCCGGGATCAGCGAGCGGGCCGTAGGTGTGCAGGCTGAGCGTGGCGGCGGCGGCGAGCAGGATCGCCAGCAACATCGTGACCAGTGCGGTGGGGCGCGCCCAGTTACCGATGCGGCCATAACCCTTCAGCAGGAGGACAATGAGGGCGACGGCAATGAGCAGGGCGGCGCCGACGAGCACAAGCTGCCATTCGCCGGGCGAGGCCAGGCGCGCGAGCTCATGGCGGCCTTCGCCGCGCGAGAACTCGACCAGCTCGGGCGGCGCCATGCCGGAACGCTGCAGGCCGAGCGCAAGGTCCCAGCGGGTCGTGTCGGAGCGGGCGTTGAGCAGGAAGGCGCTCGTCCAGTGACCGGTGGCCTCGGCCCAGCGGTCCTGCTGGGCGAGGGCGAGACCGAGATTGTGGCGGGCAGTCCAGTCGGCGGGGGTGGCGGTCACCGCGGTGCGCCAGCCGGCCTCGGCCGCGGGGAAGTCGGCGGCCTTGTAGCGATCGGTGGCGATGTCGGCCTGGGCCGCGACCGGCGCCAGCAGCAGGGCGAGCGTGAACAGAAACGGCAGCAGGTTGCGGCCGGCGAAGAGCGAGAAGAGCGGCCAGCCCGGGACCTTCACGGCGGCCAGCGCGCCCTCGGCGCGGGTCAGCCAGTCGGCGGGCAGCTGGTTCTCGCGGCTGTGCAGCGCGCGGTCGGCCTCGGACCAGAGCCTGGCCCAGGCGGAGGCGGCGTCCTTCGAATGACGGGTCACACAGGCGTGAACCAGCGGCGTGCCTGGCGCGGCGTGGGGGACTTCCCAGAGCTTGGCGGACTCGGTCTGCCAAACTTTGAGTTGAGAGTTGAGGGTTGAGAGTTGAGAGCTGGAGGAGCGCAACGCGGCGAGGGCGGCGGCGAGGGACTTGCGGGCTTCGCGGCGGAGGCGCTGCGGGTCGCGCTCGCGGGAGCGGAGGGCGGCGAGGACCAGCCAGACCGCGAGGACGCAGAGGACGGAGGACAGGAGACACACGGCGGCCAGGTTGCGGGTCGGCAGCGGGATGAAGCCGCGGGCGGATTCGGCGATGGGGTCGCGCGGGAGATTGTCGGGCGGGACGGGGGCCACGGCTTCGGGCAGGACAGGGGCGGAGGGCGTGTTGGCGGGGGGATTGATCGAGAACTGCACGGGCGCGCCGGAGCCGGCGGGCGCCTGCACGGGCGCGGAGGCGCCGGTGACCGTCACGGTGACGGGCTCGCTTGAGAGGGTCTTGTAGGTGCCGGACTTCGTGTCGAAGTAGGTGAAACGCACCGGCGCGAGGCGGTAGGTGCCGGCGCGGGTAGGGACGAGCACGACGTCTTCGCTAAGGTTGCCCTCGAAGAGCGTGCCGTCCTTCATCGCGCGCTTGGACTTGGGTTGCACGACCTGGAAGTCGTTGGAGACCTCGCGCTCGGGCAGGCCGGTGAGGTCGGGCCAGTTGCCGGTGCCGGCGAGCTCGAGCGTCCACGTGACGGGTTCGCCGACGGCGGCGGTGAGGGGCACGACCTTGGAGACGAAGGTGAACTCGCCGACGGCGCCGCTAAATGCGGGCGGGGCGGGCGGCAGCGGCTTGACGGTCAGGTCGAGCTGGTTCGACTCGATCGCGCGCTGCTCGACGGTGGGCTGGGCGAAGAGGCCGAAGCCCGAGGTTCCGACCATCAGGTTCACCATCTGGCTGGAGGGCTTGAGCGTGTAGCGGCCCGGCTGCTTGGCGTAGGCGCGGGTGGACTGCTGGAGGGCGACGTAGCGCTCGCCGCGGAGGAGGACCTCGTTGAGCTCGGGCTTGCTCCAGTCCTCGGTGACGAGCGGCGCGGACGGCCAGTCGGCGTTGGTGGCGATGGAGTGGTAGTAGCGCCGGACGATGTTCAGGTTGTAGGTGACGGGGAAGACCTCGCCGGCCCAGAACGACTCCTTCGCGACGCCGAGCTTGGCGGAGGCCACGTCGTTCACGGACAGGCCGGAGGAGCCGACGGTGGCGTCGCCCACGGTGAACGAGGCGGCCTTCACCGTCAGGGTGCCCTTGTCGGTTTTGACCTCGAAGGCGGGGATGCTGATGGTGCTGCGCCGGGCGGGGCGGACAGGGTAAACAAGGGAGAAGCGGCGGGTCACGGTCATGTTGACCATGTTCATCTCGCTGCTCTGCGAGGGCCGGCCATACTGCAGGCCGTCCACGGCCGGGAGGCGCGGGTCGCCGTCGGGCTCGCAGTTCTCGAACACGAGCGCCAGGTCGCTGACCTGGTTGAAACCCAGCTGGCCGCCGGGCGGCTCCCAGCGCACGGTCTGGGCGCGGCTCAGGGTCTGGCCCACGGAAAGGCCGAGCAGGAGAATGAGGGCGAGTGAGAGGATGCGGCGCATACGGTTTACCAATTCTTGCCCGTGGGTTTCTGCTTGGGCTGCGGGCCTTGCATGAGTTGCTGGAGCTTGGCCGGGGAATCCTGGTTGCGGACCTGCTCGAGCTTCTGGAGCGGCATGGCGAGCTCGACGTCGACCGGCTCGGCGGGCTGCTTCTCCTGCTGGCCGCCGACTTTCTGCGTGCCGGGCTGGGGTTGCGGCTTGGGCTCGGGCTTCGGGTCCTGCTTGTCCTTCATGTCGCCGAACGCGTCCTGCTTCTGCTGCTGGGACTGCTGCTCCTTCTGCTCCTGGTCCTGCTTTTGCTGGTCGGACTGCTGCTGTTGCTGGTCCTTGTCCTGCTGCTGGTCCTGCGACTGGTTTTGATCCTGTTGCTGGTCTTTCTTTTCCTTATCCTTCTTGTCCTGGTCCTTTTTGTCCTGCGGTGGCGGTTCTTCCTTCTTGAGCAGTTCCTCGAGTTCGGCGCGGAGCTTCGGCCAGTCCCCGGCCTTGGCGTCGAGTTTCTCGCCGGTGCTGACGGCCTGCAGCGCGTCGCGGACGACGCTCTCCAGCGGCTGCTGCTGGGCGGACTTCACGCGCTGGCCGTAGGTGACCGTGGTCGAGGCCATCTCCGCGTATTCCTTGGCGGTGACGGCGTCCTTGGTGGCGAGGCGGGCCACGGTGGTGGCGAGGGGTTTGGCGATGGCGTCCTCGCCGCCTTCGGCGGCGAGAGCTGAGAGTTGAGAGCTGAGAGTTGAGAGCCAGAGCAGGGCGACAGCGAAACCGGCCGCCTTGGCAAGGACCTGCCCGCGGGCTCTGCCGAGCGGCAGCGCGCGCTCACGCGGGCGGACGGGGAACTCGGTCCAGAAGCTGATGAGCAGGAGCAGGAGGCCCGGGGCGAGGAACCACTGGAAGCGCTCGACGAGGCGGGCGGTGTTTTTCTCGGCGAATTCGCCCTTGCGGCCGGCCTCGACGGTCTTGCGGAGCAGGGCCGCCAGGTCCACCCAGGCGCTGGCGTCGGTGTAGGCGCCGCCGGTCACCTGCGCGAGGTCCTGGAGGGTCGAGCTGTTGAGGCGGGACATGACGACGGCGCCGCGCTCGTCCTTCACCAGGCCGCCGCCGGCCTCGGGGATGAACGAGCCCTGCGCCGTGCCGACGCCGAGGCCGATGACGCGTATGCCCTTGGTCTTGAGGGAATCGGTCAGGCCCTTCCAGTCGTCCACGGTGCTCTCACCGTCGCTGAGGATGATGAGGTAGCGGTCGGCGGTGGAGGTGCCGAAGGCGGACATCGAGGCCTCGAGCATGGCCTTGTAGTTGGAGCCGCCCTCGGGGAGGTAGTCGGGATTGAGCGCCGGCAGGAATTCCCGCAACACCTCGTAGTCGGAGCTGAGCGGGGCCTGGAGGAAGGCCGTGCCGGCGAAGAGCACGAGGCCGACGCGCTCGCCCTTCAGCTCGTCGAGGAGGGAGGTGATGAGCAGCTTGCTGCGGTCGAGGCGCGAGGGCTTGACGTCCTGCGAGAGCATGGAGCGCGAGAGGTCCACGGCGATGAGCACCTCGCGCGACTGGTCGAACACCTGTTCCTCGATCACGCCCCACTGCGGGCGGGCGAGGGCGACGATGCACAGCGCCAGGCCGAACCAGAGCCAGATGCGCGGGCGGTTCTCGGCGGTCGTGTGTTTCGCGCCCAGCGAGACGTCGAAGGCCCCGGCCCAGGCGCGGGCGATCTTCGGCCAGGTCGCCACGGCGCGCGCGGTGTGGCGCGCCAGCTCCCACGAGAAGAGCATAAGCAGCGGCAGCAGCAGCCAGAGGAGATGCGGCGAATGGAAATCAGGCATCATGCGGCGGACGCCGCGCGTTTGCGGCGGAAGGGCATAGTTGGCGGAAGGGCGAACAGCGCGCCGAGGAACAGCAGCGCGGCGCCGGGGACGGCCAGCCAGTGGAACAGCTCGGTCGTCAGCAGGTAGGACTTGGCGGTGAACTCGATCTTCTGCGCCTGGTCGATGGCGGCGAAGGCCTTCTCCGCGGTGTCGATGTCGAAGGCGCGGAAGAATTTGCCGCCGGTGGCGTCGGAAATGGCGCGCAGCTGGCCCTCGTCGAGGTCCGAGATGACGCGACGCGAACCGAGCCGGCGGCCGGTGTCGTCAAAGACGGGCATCTTGACCAGGCCGTCGCGCCCGGCGCCGATGGTGTAGACGGGCACGCCGCGGGACTTGGCGATCTCGGTCGATTGCTCGGGGGTGAGGACGCCGCGGTTGTTGGCGCCGTCGGTCATGAGCACGACGAACGCGCCCTTGCGCTTGCCGCCGTCCTCGCGGGCCGCCTGCTCGAGGCGGGTGAGGGCGACGCCGAGGCCGTCGCCGATGGCGGTGCCGTCCTCGATCATGCCGAGCTTGAGGCGCTCGACCTGGCGCTCGAGCCAGTCGTGGTCGAAGGTGAGCGGGGCGAGGGTGTAGGCCCGGCCGGAGAAGACGACCATGCCGATGCGGTCGGAGGTGCGCTGCTTGATGAAGGCCTGGATGATCGGCTTGATGGCCTGCAGGCGGTTGATCACCTCGCCGTCGCGCTCGTAATCCTCGGCGAGCATCGAACCGGAAAGGTCGATGGAGAGCATCAGGTCGTAGCCCTGCTGCTTCACCTCGCGCTTGTCCTCGACGATCTGCGGCCGGGCGAGGGCGACGATGAGCAGGACGAGCCCGGTCATGGCGAACGCGGCCGGCCAGCGGGAGGTCGGGATGAGCGACGGGCGGTGCCACGCGGCGGCGAAGGGCACGACGAGCACCGGGGCCCCGCGGCGGCCGCGCACCCAGATGAGCAGCGGCAGGAGCAGCAGCGCGAGCAGCCAGAGCGGGTCATGGAAGGCGTATTCCTTCATGGTTCAGCGGCGCTTTCCGGCGGCCATGCGGCGGTGGAAGAAACGGACCAGGGACTCGAGACGTTCCTCGTCGGTGCGGACGGTGAGGCGGCTCAGGACGTTCGGGAAGATGGCGTTGAAGGAGGCGTCGCGGGACTGCACCCACTCGGCGTGGGCTGCGCGCTGGGCGGAGGAGGCGCCGTTAAGGTTGACCAGCCGGCCGGCGACCGGGTCGTAGGTGGTCAGGATGCGGTCGAACGGCAGCTCGCGGTCCCACGGGTCCTCCACGCGGAAGCCCATCGTCTGGTAGCGGCGCGAGAGCACGCTCCAGCCCTCGGGCTCGATGCGCGGCGGGAAATCCCCGAGCCAGATCAAAATGCTGTGGCGCGGCGCGGCCTTGGCCAGCAGGCGCCAGGGGATGAAGCCGGCAGCCGGGAGCTCGGAGCCGGGAGCGGATTCCAGCGAGGGCGGAGTCTGGCCGAGCAGGGTGGCGGCGGCGTGCAGGATCTGGCCGCGGCCGCGGACGGGCTCCTGCAGCTTGTAGCCGGCGGGCGAGGCATGGAGGAAGCCGACGCGGTCGCGGTTGACGGCGCCGAGCATCATCACGAGGCCGGCGAGCTCGAGCAGGGCCTCGCGCTTGGACTGCGCGCCGGAGCCGAACTGCAGGCTGACGCTGTCCTCGAAGAGCAGGAGCAGGGAGACCTCGCGCTCCTCGATGAACTTCTTGCGGTAGGGCTCGCCGAGGCGGGCGGTGACATTCCAGTCGATGTCCCGGATGTCGTCGCCGAAGGTGTATTTGACGACCTGGTCGAACTCCATGCCGCGGCCGCGGAAGGCGGAGCGGTATTCGCCGCTCAGCACGTTCTCCACGGCATGGCGCACGCGCCACTCGAGCTGCCGGAGCAGCGCGAGCTGGGACGTGACCAGCGAGGCGGACGTGTTGACGGACGACGGCGGCATAGGCGCGGACGGCGTCAGACCTTGGCCGGGACGGGGGTGCGGACGAGGACCTGGTCGAGGATCTTGTCAGAGGTGAGGCCCTCGGCCTCAGCCTCGTAGGTGAGGCCGACGCGGTGACGGAGGGCGTCGTGGAAGATTTCCTGGACGAGGGCGGGCGAGAGGTAGTCGGCGCCTCGGAGCCAGGCGAGGGCGCGGCCGGCCTGGAAGAGGGCGAGCGACGCGCGGGGCGAGGCGCCGAAGTTGAGGAGGCGCTTGGCCGGGCCGCCCTCGGCCTGCGCGGCGAGGTCGCGCGAGCTGCGGACGAGCGCGAGGATGTAGGCCTGCACCGCGGGCGAGACGTGGATGGCGTCGACCTGCGTGCGGAGGCCGAGCAGTTCCTCGCCGCTGGACACGGCCTTGAGCGCGGGCTGCTTGGTGACCTGGCCCCACTTCTCCATCATCAGCGACTCCTCGGCGGCGGACGGGTAGTCGACGATGAGCTTGAAGAGGAAGCGGTCGGTCTGGGCCTCGGGCAGCGGGTAGGTGCCCTCCTGCTCGACGGGATTCTGCGTGGCCATCACGAAGAACGGCTTGGGCAGGATGTGGGAGTTGCCGCCGATGGTGACCTGGCGCTCCTGCATGGCCTCGAGCAGCGCGGACTGGACTTTGGCCGGCGCGCGGTTGATTTCGTCGGCGAGGACGAGGTTGGCGAAGATTGGGCCCTTGTGGGTCGCGAAGCCGCCGTCCTTGGGCGAGAAGATCATGGTGCCGACGACGTCGCTCGGCAGCAGGTCGGGCGTGAACTGGATGCGCTCGAACTGGACGCCCATGGCGGTGCCGAGGGACTTGATGAGGAGCGTCTTGGCGAGGCCGGGCATGCCCTCGAGGAGGACGTGGCCGTTGGCCAGCAAGGCGACGAGGAGGCGCTCGATGACGGCATCCTGGCCGATGACGGCCTGACCGATTTCTGCGCGGAGTTTCTGGGACCAGGTGGGACCGTTGATCATAGGGGAAAGAGTGTGAGCAGTAAGCAGGGAGCGGTATGCGGTGACAAGTGAAGAGCTGGCAGGGGATGAGACTGTGGAAGTGGCTAAGAGTTCAGGGGATGGCCACAAAAAGTCACCAATCCGCCCAAAAACCGAGGCAGGCTGCACGGGCGGCCGGACTTTTCGTGCCTTTTGGGAGTCTTTGTGGCTAAACGGGAGGCATGGCCGATTTTCCGGACATCGTGGAAGCGTCACTGCGGGCGCGATTTGTCTCCCTCGGGGTGAAACCCGGCGACGTGGCGGAGCAATTCATCCGCGGCGCCGGTGCGGGCGGCCAGAAGATCAACAAGACCTCGTCCACGGTGGTGCTGCGGCACCTGCCGACCGGGGTGGAGGTGCGCTGCCAGCGCGAGCGCAGCCAGTCGGTCAACCGGCTGCTCGCCTGGGTGGAACTGGCGGGGAAGCTGGAGCGGCGCCGGGCCGAGGCCGCCAGCCGGAAGAAGTCGGAGCGGGAACTCGTCCGCCGGCAGACGCGCCAGAAATCCCGCGGCCAGAAGGCGCGGATGATCGAGAGCAAGAAACACCGCGCGAAGCACAAGTCGTCGCGCGGCCGCGTCAGCGGCGGAGACTGGTGAACCTCAGGCGCTCGCGACCGGCGGCGGGGCGATCACGGGCGGCGGCTCGGCGGCGGCCTTGAGCGCGGCGCGGAGTTTCAGCGCGCCGCGGATCAGGTAGAACAGCGCGAGGCCGTGGAAGGCGACGGCCATCCAGTCCTGGGCGAGCAGGTAGATGCCCGCATCGAGGGTGTAGAGCACGATGCCCGTCACGAAGGCCCAGAAGTGGCCTTTGCGGGCGAAGAAGCCGAGGCCGAGGATCGTGGCGATGGCGAGGGCGTCGACGACGAAGGCGACCACCTTGTATTCCGCAAACATGTTGTCGACCACGAGCGTGAAGCCCAGGCCGATGATGAACCCGGTGTCGCTGCCCGAGTGGGTCATGATGCTGTTCACCAGCGAGAGGCCGGCGATCCACCAGAACCAGCTGGCGCCGCTCATGACCTCGGGCTCGGACTGGGCGACGAGGGCCCGGTTGACGGGCACGGCCCCGGCGGTGGCGGGGGCGACGGACGGGTTGGCGTTATCGGTCTGGGTAAACGGATTGGCGGCCATGCAAGGGAGGGTTGAGGGTGTGCGGCATCCTTGTGCGGTTTTCCCGCGACGGTGGCGAGCCGGGAGTGAGTCATCGGCGGCAGGCCGTTGCCCAAGGCCGGACCGGAATCAACTACCGGGCGAACGCCACGGCCGTGATCACGACACCGGCCACCAGGATCACGTTGGCGAGCAGGCCGAGATTCCGTTCAAACCAGCCGGGCGGACGGTCGAGCTCCCCGCTCAGGTAGGCCTCGGCCGATTTGCGCGCGTCGATCCGGTGCTCCTTGCGCCGGGCGATATCCCGGCGGGTCTGGGCCGCGAAACCGCGCAGGATGACCCCGGCCATCACGAGCGTGACGCCGATGGCCAGCAGAGTTTCGTAGTCGGGCAGATTCATCCGACGGCCTCGATCTTCGCGCCCAGGCGCACGGTGCCGCGCTTCGACTCGTTGATGAAGTTGGCGCCGAAGTAGACGGCGGTCGCGTCGAGGGCGGGGTCACGGCGGAAGGTGGCCATGGTCCGGAGCGGCTCCTTGCCGCGCACGCCGGTCAACTGGTCGGTCGTCGTCATGATGCAGCGGTCGCTTTTGCCCGCCGCGCGAAGGGTAACATCGCCAAGGCGGATACGCGGCCAGGTGTCCTCGGCGAAGGCGGGGCAGCCGGTGATCACGAGGTTCGGCCGGAAGCGGTCCATCGGCACGGGCTCGCCGGCGTTTTCGAGGATGTGGTCGTTGAGGTCGGCGAGGGACGCCTCGCTGGTGACGAGGATAGGCGAGCCGTCGGCGAAGCTGAAGGCATCGCCCGGCTGCGCGGCCTTCTTCAGGACCGGCCGGCGGAATTTTTCACCGATGCGGACGAGCCGGCACTTGAGCTGGAGAAAATCACTGAGCCAGACCGAGGTCGCCGGGCCACAATCCTCGGCCTGCATGCCCTCGCTTTTCCAGACGGCCACGGTGTGGAGCGGCGCAGCCGGATCGGAGGCGGTCGGGACGCTGACACTCCCGGCGCCGTCGGCGGAGAGAGTGAGCGTGCCGTTGGCAAGCGCGGTGCTGACCAGCGCCATGCGGGTGACCTGGCGTTGCGTCAGGAATTTGCCGGCCTCGTCGATCACGAGGAAACGCCGGTCGCCGGCGAAGCCGAGGTTGTCGATCTCCACCGCGGGCACGGCAAAGCCGCGGAGGGATTTGACGGGGTAGAGGAACAGGCCGGAGACGTGCACGCGGAGTGAAAGTGAAGGAGACAGTGAAAGGGGTGAACCGCTAATGGGCGCTAATTTTCGCTAATCAGAAGGGTTTGAATCAGCGCAGATCAGCGGAAATTAGCGGTCAGGCTGTCTTACGCTGGTAGTTGACGAGATAGAGCTGCTCGCCGCCTTGGGTGGCGAATTTCTTGGGACGCGCGCCGCCGAGACCGTAGCAGATGGAAAGCGTGTCGCCGGCGAACTTGTAGATGCCCGGGATGGTCTTGCCCGCGTTGGGGCCGATCATGCCGGCGAGCGTGAGATGGCCCGCGGCGTCGAGGGTGTAGCTGCCCTGGTCGGCGGTGACGCCGCCGAAGCGCACGGCGTATTCGCCGCCGGTCAGCTCGATTTCCATCTTATCGAGCATCATTTTCGGCGCCTCCTCACCATCGAGTTCGGCGTAGACGGGCTGCCAGCGGCCCTCAAGGGATGACATGGTCATCCCGGAAACCTGAGACCTGAAACCTGAAACCTGAAGGAAAAAGTCAGCCGGCGAAACGGATTCTCAAATGACTTTGCCAGTCGCCGACGGTTTGTCTCGCAGGATATTGGCAGGGGCTGGCTTGGTTGCGGGCATTCGCCGCGCCGAAGATAAAAGCCACAACCCTCCGGCAAGCATGAATGTTTCAAAGAACACGGCAATCAACAGACTGGGCCAACCCATATCTCGAATGAAAATCTGCCACTTGGTCTCAGATTTCCTCCCGATGATGTAGTCGACGGAATATTGGGGAGGAGGATCTTTGTGAAGCAGCTCGGGTAGAAATAGGACCGGATATTGAACGCCCGCTTCGAAGACTTCGGTTGTCCCAATTTGGATGCGCACATCAGTAATCATCGCGTCATAATATCGAACTATCGATTTGCGCTCACGTTCCTCTCCGACTTTTGCGAGCACGGTGAGGGTTCCTTCTCGGCCAGTGTCATGGAGCTTAGCCATGTCGTCCCATGCAAACCATCCAAGAACCGGCATTGCTATTGCCGCGAGCATCCCGAAAACACCCGCGACAAATCGGCTTTCAAACGAATCACTACGCAACGGTGCGGGCATGGCGATCGATGTCCATCTTCACGCCCGCTTGATGACGTCGCGGGGGGTGGTTTCGACGGTCGTGGGGTCGGCGAGTTCCTTCACGCCCTTGGCGCCGAGCTCGGAGAATTTGCGGGCGCCGGGCAGCAGCGTCTGCTCGAAGGAGCCGACTGCGGAGTTGTAGGCCTTGCTCGCGGTCTCGAGGCCGCGGCCGACCTTGTCGAGGTTGTCGGCGAAGCCGGCGATGCGGTCGTAGAGCTGGCGGCCGAGGTCGGCGATGACCTGCGCGTTGCGCGACACGTCCTCCTGGCGCCAGCCGTAGGCCGTGGCCTTCAACAGGGCGATGAGCGTGGCGGGCGTGGCGAGCAGGACCTTCTTCGCGATGGCACGGTCGATGAGCGACGGGTCGCCCTGCAACGCGCCGGAGAGGAACTGGTCACCCGGCAGGAAGAGGACGACGAACTCGGGCGAGGGCTGGAATTGCGCCCAGTAATCCTTGGCGCCAAGGGCGTCGATGTGGGAGCGGACCTTGGTGGCGTGCTCGGCGAGCTTGGCGGAGCGGACGTTGTCGTCGGAGGCGTTGACGGCCTCGCGGTAGGCGTCGTTCGGGGCCTTGGCGTCGATGACGATCTGCTGGCCGCCGGGGAGCCGGACGATGAGGTCGGGGCGGAAGCCGCCGGCGGACTGCTGCTCGGTGAAGTCGCAGTAGCTCGACATGCCGGACATCTCGACGACACGGCGGAGCTGGAGTTCGCCCCAGGTGCCGGCGGTGGTGGTCGAGCGCAAGGCGGTCGTCAGCTTGGCGGCCTCGGCCTGCAGCGAGACCTGCGCGGTGCCGAGGGACTTGAGCTGTTCGGAGAGCTGGCCGTAGGCGCCGGCGCGGGCTTTTTCGATCTCGCCGATCTTGGCGTCGACCTTCTCGAGGGACTCCTTGAGCGGCTTGACCATGGAGTCGATGGCCTGCTGGCGCTTGCCGAGTTCGTCGGCGGACTGCTGGTGGAGTTTGCCGAAGGTCTCGCGGGCGAGCTCGAGGAAGGACTGGTTGTTGGAGCGGAGGGCGTCGGCGGAGAGGGCCTTGAAGGACTCGAGCAGCTTGGCCTGGGCCTCCTTGAGGGCGCCGCGCTCGGTCTCGAGCTCGGTGGCGCGGGCGCGGAGGGAGGTCAGCTCGGCCTCAAGCTTGGCCACCTGCTCGGTGGCGAGGCGGGCGCGTTCGATCGAGGCTGCGGCGCGGGACTGGGCGATGAACCAGCCCAGGGCGGCGCCGATGGCCAGGCCGACGAGGATGAAGACGATTTCCATGGGGACAGGGGCGAGTGAAGCCCGCGGGCAGCGGTGAGTCGAGCCAACAGCGGGGAAGATACTGACAACATGGTGTCAGGAGACTGGTCGATCCGGTCGGTTGGTCATGATTTGTGGTTTACCCGGTTGCCTGGGTCTGGCCGATTGACGGGGTCAGCGCCCTTCCTCGCCAAACCGTGAACACGCCCGCCACCGCCCCGTCCGGGGTTTCCCTCCGCGAAGTCCGCGTCAGCGACCTGCCCGCTTTTTTCGAGCACCAGCGCGATCCCGAAGGTGCGCGCATGGCCGCGTTTTCCTCGCGCGATCACGCGGCGTTTACGGCCCACTGGCATAAAATCATGGCCAACCCCGCGTGCGCCATCCGCACCGTGCTCTTCAACGGGAGCATTGCCGGAAATATGTGTGCGTGGACCGACGGCAACGAACGCTGCGTCGGCTACTGGATCGGGCGCGAGTTCTGGGGGCGCGGCGTCGCGAGCGCGGCGCTGGTGCAATTCCTCCATCACGAGACCACCCGCCCGCTCACCGCCCGCGTCGTGAAACACAACGTAGCCTCGATTCGTGTGCTGCAGAAGGCCGGCTTCACGCCGGCCGGCGCCGAAGCCTTTGAGCCGCCGAGTGGAGTGAGGCTCGAGGAGCTGGTCTTCAGGCTCTGAAGCACCGCGCTACCTGAGCGAGCCGAAGCTGATCTGGATGTCGGTGCCCTTGATGCCGGGGCCGGCCTGGAGCGTGCCGCCGTGGAGGCGGAGGATTTCGCGGGCGAGGAAGACGGAGAGACGGCCCTCGTTGGGCGTGATGCCGGGCGCGGGCAACGGCAGGATGCCGTCGAGCTCGAGGCGCTTGCCCTCGATGGTGACGATGGCGGTGCGCTGGGTGTCGGTGCCGGCGGTGCGCAGCGTGAGCAGGAGGCCGGCGGTGCCCTCGTCGGGGCGGTTGGCGCCGAGCGCGTCGAAGATCGCCATGAACGCGAAGCGCACCAGGTTGGCGTCGACGGAGAAGATGAGCTGCTCCTCGGAGAAGCGCGTGTTCATTCCGCGCGCGGTGGCGAGCTCGGTGAGCAGGACGTTCAGGTCGATCGACTCCGCGGTGGGCGCGGCGATCTCGCCGAGGACCATCGCGTGTTCCGCCAGCCGCTGGAGCTTCTGCACCTCGGTGGCGAGGGAGACCTCCGACGCGAGCAGGGCGGCGCCGTCTGGGGCCGGCAGGGTCGCGGCGAGGGGCGGGCGGCTCTGACTCCGGGTCAGGAGCTGGGAAAAGGTGACCAGGGAGACGAGCGGGTTGGACAGCTCGTGGCTGAGGGTCAGGCCGAGGTTCTTGAAGAGGGCGCGGCGGTGCTGCTCGTGCTCGGCGAGGATGCGCTCGATCTCGGGCGCGGCCTCCTCCCAGTGGACCCAGACGCCGTCGATCTCGGGCGCGGGGCCGGCCGTGACGCGGAAGCGGTGCGGCGCGCGGGCGGGCTGGACGATGGTCTGGCCCGCGTGCAGGGCCTCGCTGGCGACGGCGCGGACCTCGACGGGCAGGTCGAGCGAGGCGATCTCGGCGCGGGACAGCACGCGGGAGCCGGGCAGGTATTTGGCGCGGAGGGTGGCGGTGGTCTCGATCCGCTGGAGCTCCTCGATCTGGGTGGAGCGCTCGAGGCAGCGCTCCAGCAGGCGGCCGTGGAGCACGGCGCGGAACTTGTCGGATTCGCGGTAGGCGGCGCCGTCGGCGCGCGGGCCGAGGGCCATCCACCCGAGCAGCTGGCCGGAGGCGTGCAGGGGTATCAGGAGCTTCGCGCCCCAGCTGTGGAGCTGCTGGCGGATCGGGGCGTCGATGGCGGGATCGTCGGGACCGGCCCATTGCGAAACGTCGAGGGCGGCGGGGTGCTCCTCCAGCCAGAGGGCCAGCGGGTGGCCGGCCTCGCAGCGGTGGGCCTCGTCGTCGGAGAGGAAGGCGTCGAACCGGCGGAAGAAAAACAGGACCTTGCCGGACTTCAGGATGTAGCGCCCGGCGCGGCGGAACTCGTCGAGCAGGCGCGTGCGGTCGCCGAGGTGGGCGAGGGCGCTCTCGAGGAAATCCCACGACTCGACCGGTTCGCCGGCGGCCGGGGCGGGCGCGGATTCGCGGACGAACGGCGCGGCGCTCTGCCGCGAGCGCTCGAGGGTGGTCTGCAGCTGGGAGTTCTTGTCGGCGATCTCCTCGAGGAGGCTGACGGACTCGGCGAGGCGGGTGCGGCTGTCGTCGTAGCTGAGGAAGAGGCGGGCGGCGCGGTTCTGGCGGGCCTGCTCGAAGGGCAGGCTGTGCGGCTGGCCGACGAGGATGACGAGTGTGCCGGTGCCGCAGGCGAGACGGGCGCGGGGGTCGTTGATGTCGGTGACCCAGACGCGCGAGCCGGGGCGCAGGAGGTCACGCTGCAGGTCGGCGGGGCGGGCGAAAAAGGCGGGTTCGCGCGGGTGGAGCTGGTTCTTCCATGCGGCTTCGAGACCGGGGTCGGGCGTGGTCAGGATGAGGGAGGCGGGCATGGAAACGTGATGCGGAAAGTAGCGCCGGGGCGCTCGATGTCAGGCACAATGATGGTGGCCTTGTGCTCGTGCAAGATATCAGCGCAGACCGCGAGGCCCAGGCCCATGCCCTTGGTCTTGGTCGAGACGAATGGGTGAAACAACCTAGCCCGCTGGTCGGGGGGGATGCCGGGGCCGTTGTCGCTGACCTCGAGGATGACGCTGCCGTTGGGCGAATTGCGGGTGCGCAGGTCCACGCGGCGGTCGGTCTCCTGCTGGTCGAGGGCCTGAAAGGCATTGATGAGAAGATTGATCAGGACCTGGCGGATGGCGCTGGCGTCGGCCCAGATGGTGTCGGCCGTGGCGCTGTAGGTGCTGGTCATGGAGACGCGGGCCTCGGCCGCGCGGGTGAGCATGAGGTCGACGGTCTCGCGGGCGACGGCGTGGAGGGAGATGCGCTCCATCTGGTGCCGGCGGGGGTTGGAGAGGTCGAGGAGCTGCTGGGTGAGGCTGTCGATGCGGTCGACCTCGGCGGGGATGAGGACGTTGAAGCGGCGGCGGAACTCCGGGTCGTCGAAGCGGGTGGGCAGGAGGTGGGCGAAGGTCTTGATCGAGACGAGCGGGTTGCGGATCTCGTGGGCGAGGCTGGCCCCGAGCAGGCCGATGGTGGCGAGCTGCTCGGACTGGCGCGCCTGCATGGTCAGGCGGGAGCGCGCGAGGATGTTGTCCATGAACTCGGCGATCTCCTGGAACTGCTGGACCTCCGGGTAGGTGAAGGGCCGGTGGTTCACCTTGGTGCCGAGGACGAGGAGGAGGGACGGCGTCGTGCTGCCGCGCGGGGCGGTGACAGCGAGGCCGAGGTCGAACTCGGTGAGGAACTGGCGGAGGTCGACCAGGCCCGGCTCCGCGCGCTGGCGCTGGAGGCTCTCGGGCGTGGTCCAGCCGGTGCGACAGAGGGCGGCATGGGCCGGGCGGTCCTTGTTGAACTCGAGGTCGCCGGAGGCGTAGACCTCGCCGCTGTCGAAGAGCAGGCGGGCATAGTTGGCCTGGCCCCAGATGCGCAGGAGGCTCTCGAAGGCGGCCACGAGCTTGTCGGGATTGGGCTCGCTGCGGGCGAGGTCGCTCATGGTGTGGCGCAGGGCGGCGACGTTCTGCTCGGGGCTGAGGTGGAACCATTCCCGGGTCTTCCGCTCGAGCGTGAAGATGAGGAAGCTGCAGGCGGCCACGCCCAGCAGCAGGTCGGCCGGCGGCGGCAGGATGAGGCCGAAGAGCCACCAGCCGCCGAAAATGCCGAGGCAGAGCACCAGCACGAGCACCAGCCGCTGCACCACGGACAGGAACACCTGCCGGGCGTCGAAGATGCGGTGGACGGTGATGGCCCAGGCGGTGAGCCCGTAGAAGAGCAGGATCATCAGCGGGCTCAGCCGGGAGAGGGGCCGGAGGTTCAGGTAATAGCCGGCGCCGTTCAGCACGAGGACGACCAGGCAGGCGATGCCCGCGTTGAAGATCAGGAACTGCATCTCGATCCGGCGGATGCCGGACTCGCGCCGCATCTGGCGGTAGGCCTGGATCAACAGCAGCAAATAGAGCAGCGCGCTGGCCAGGATATACACGGAATACGCGCCGCCGCGCCGGACCTCGCGCTGTAGGGGCTCGGTCAGGAGGAAGGTGTCCGCGAAGCACACGGCGGAGAGGCCGAGGCCGCCCGCCAGCCAGGGCAGGGAGCGCATCAGGACGGAGCGGACTTTGCCCTCGGGGATCACCACCGATTCCTTGAGCAGCCACAGCAACCACGGGAAAATGCCGGCCGTGGCCGCGTTCGCCCTCAGCCACAGGGCCAGGTCGGCGAAAAGTTCGGGCGAGGTGCTTTCACCGGCGACCAGGGCCTTGTAGACAAACCACAGCCACAGCGCGACGAAGCCCGAGAGCAGGCTGAAAATCCCGTTGAGGAGCCGGGTGGGATTCGCCCACAGCGCGCCCAGGCCCACGACGACCGACAGGATGGCGATCAGCAGGATGATCGATGTCATGCTTTTTCCAACACGAGGCTGCTGTTGCTGCCGGAGATGCCGTGGCCGTTCACCAGGGCCATCGCCGGATCCAGGCGGCGGGAGACATTCGAAAGGCTGAGCGGGCAGTCCGGGTCCGGGGTCTCCCAGTTCACCGTCGGCGGGATGATGCCGCGCTGCAGGGAGAGGACGGCGCTGGCGATCTGGATGGCGCCGGCCGCGGCCATGCCGCTGCCCACCGAACCCTTGATCGAGGTGACCGGGATCGTGTCGAGCAGCGGGCCGAAGATGCGCTTGAGGGACTGGGCCTCCTTGAAATCGATCTCCCGGTGACCGGGCCCCCAGGCGGAAATGTAGTCGATGTCGACGGGGGTGCGCCGGGCGTTGGCCAGCGCCATGCGGATGGAGTCATACCAGCCGCTGCCGATCTGGTCGGAGTGGTCGTTGGCATAACCGTAGCCCGTGACCCAGGCCTGGGCCGGGCGCGGGCTTTCCTCGGGCTCGAGCACAAACATGCACGCGCCCTCGCCGATGACCCCGGTGGTGCGCCAGAGGTCGAAGGGCCGGCAGATCTTCTCCGGGGTCGCGTGTGACTTGGGCGACAGCTCTGCCAAGCCGAGCTCCAGCATGGGGTGATAATACAGCGGGGCCTCGGCGCCGCCGCAGAGGACGAAGTCGGCCTGCCCGCTGGCCACGTATTCGGCGCCATGGCCGATGGAATCCAGGCCGGAGCAACAGGCGGTCTGCAGCGCCATGATGCGGGAGGGGGTGTCGAGGTATTGGGAGATCTTGTCGGGGATCGACACCGAGAGCGCCTGGGTCACCGAGCTGACCAGGCCGAAACGCGGGCCCTTCCGGACCACGAGCTCGATGGTTTTGCTGACGCTCTCGCAGTCCATCATCGTGGTGCCGGTGATGATGATCGGATTCTTGCCGCGAAAATCCCGCGGGGTGAGGCCGGCGTCCTGCAGGGCGAGGATGGCGGCGGCGAGGCCGAACTGGGTGTGGCGCGGCATGCGCTTGGGGGCCTCGCCCGGCGCGTAGTGCTTCAGGTCGAAATCCACGACTTCGGCGCCGACGAACTGGCCGGCCTCGGGATCGAAGCGCGTGATGGCGCGCACACGGCTGACGGACTCGTTGATGCCGCGGAAGAAGGCCTCGCGGCCGGTGCCGGCGGGGGTGACCGGGCCGATGCCGGTGATCTTAACGCGGCGACGCATGGGTGGGCCGCGGGACGCGGGGGCGCGGGGAGGGAAGGGACGCCGGGAGGTGGTTCAATGCAGGCTGGGAGTGAGTGTGGCCGGGACCGGGCGGGATGAATCCGCCGCCGTCGCCGGCCGACCCTAGTTGCCGGACATTGGGAGTGACGGCAAGCCTCGGTATCGCAAAAGAGATTTGCGCCGTGCCGGACGCGAACCCACAACAACGCCCGGAATGACCCCGCAAGAATTTGAGCAACGCATTGTCGACTGGGCCCGCCGGCAGCCGGACATCGTGGCCTTGGTGCAGATCGGTTCGCGGGTGCAGGCCGGCGGCCAGGTGGATGCCTGGTCCGATTGGGATTATCACCTCATCTCGACTCACCCGGAGCGGTATCACCGTCCGGACTGGGTGGCGGAAATTGCGCCACCCTGGTGTGCGCATGCCGAGCAGTCGCGGCGCGGCGTGGTCAAGGTGACGGCGATCTTCGCGGGCGGGCTTGAGGCGGATTTTGTCCTGCTCAAAGCCTGGCAGATGAAGCTGCTTTATTGGGGCATGCGGCATCCGGAGTGGAGCCGCTGGATGCCGGCGCGCCTGCACCGCGGGATCCTCGAGACCCGGGTCATTCTGCTGGGTTCGGGTCATCAGGTGCTGATCGGCGGCCCGGAATGGGAGCGACGGTTGCAGGCGCTGGCGGTCGCCTGGCCCGCCCGCCGGATGAGCGCGGAGGAATTTGACCGGCACACTGCGGCCTTCTGGCAAAAATCGGTCTGGGTGACCAAAAAGATCGCCCGGCCCGAACCGCGCTCCGCCCTGCACTGGTTGCACAAGCTGGTCGTCGAGCACGTCTATGCCTTGCTGGAGGAGGAGGCGTGGCTGGCGGGCCGGGTGGCGCGCCCCGAGGCGCTCAAGGCCGAGAAGTGGCTGGATGCCCGGCGGCTGGCCCAGACGGACATTACCACCGGCACCGATCCCCGCGGCCTGGCCCGGGCGTTGCTGGCGGAGATCGCCCTGTTCGAGGAAGCCAGCGCAAGCGTGGCGGAGAGCCGGGGGTTCAAGCCGGCGGATCATTCCGCGGTGGCCGCGTGGCTGCGGGCCGAACTCGCGAAGCTGGCGGACTGACGCCGCCTCAGTCCGCGAGGGGAAACTCGAGCGTGAAGACGGTGCCGCCGCCGGCGCGGGGCTCGACCTTCATCTCGGCGTGGTGGGCCACGGCGATGTGGCGGCAGATCGTCATGCCGAGGCCGGTGCCGTGCGCCTTGGTGGATTCGATCGGTTTCTTGAGGATGACCGCCAGGATGTCGGGCGGCAGGCCGCTGCCGTTGTCGGCGATGGCGAGCACGGCCCGGCCCGGGTCCCGCCGGATGGACACGACGACGCGGGAGGCGCCGGCCTCGAGGGAGTTTTTGATGAGGTTCTGCAGCACCCGCATGATCTCGTAGCGGACGCCGGTGATCTGCGCGGAGGCGTCGCCCTCGATCTCGATACGCGGCGAGTCGAAGAACAGGACGGAGCGGGTCTCCTCCGCCGCGCCGCGGAGGGCGAAGGTCTCGCTCTTGCTGATGCTCTTGCTGCTCTGGCGCCAGGACTCGGCGAGGTGGAGGCAGAAGGAGGAGCAGTGCTCGAGGCGCTGGGCGTAGTGGACGATGCGGTCGATCGAGGCGGACTTGCCGGAGAGGTTCTGGGCCTCGTCGAGCAGCATGTTCGTGTAGCCGATGGTGACAACGAGCGGGTTGCAGATGTCGTGCACCATCTCGGCGGCGGCCTGGCCGTAGCCGACCTGCATCTGGTGCTTCTTCTGCTCGGTCTTCACCGACTCATACATCCCCTCGAGCTGCTTGAGGAGGGAGGCGCGCTTGCGGCGCTCGAGGGCCTGGGCCGCGTGGCGGCGGACGGCGGCCTGGAGCACGTCGACGTCGAAGGGCTTCTTGAGATATTCGTTGGCGCCGAGGCTGATGGCGGCCTGGGCGGAGGCGAGGGCGCCGTAGCCCGTCATCATGATGACGGCCACATCGCCGTCGATGCGGCGGAGTTCCTCGAGGCCCTGGATGCCGTTTTTCTGCGGCATGCGGATGTCCATGACGACGACGGCGAAGGACTCCTTGCGGATCAGGTCGAGGCCGCGATCCACGCGGTCGGCGGTCTGGACTGAAAATTCATCCTGCAGCAGGTAGCTCATGCTCTCGCGCGGGCCCAGCTCGTCGTCGATGACGAGGACCTTGGGTCTGGCCGGAGTGGTGGCCGGTGCGGTGGGGGTGGTGTCGAGCATGGGTGGAATTGCGGGGGCAGGCTGGAGGTGGCCCCCCAGTTTGGCAATCCGAAGCTTGGTCAGGACCCCCCAAGAATACCGCCCGTTTGCTAATTAAGTGTTATTTTGGGGCCGCGCTGCACTGACGCCTCCAGTTCACGCCACGGCTGCGGCCAGACCGGCTGGCGATGCGACGGATTGGTGTATTTCGGGCGAGTCATGTCTAGCTCCCGGTTCGTTTCTGTCCGGGACCGCTGAGGAAACTGATCGATGCTCCAAGGTCGCCAGCTTTCCGTTGCCCAGGGTCGCCACGACATCAGCGATGGCGAGCACGGCAGGCGTATGGGCCGCGATCACGATCGTGCGACCGGTGTCGCGCAGGTGTTGCAGGAGGGTGAGCAGTTGGGCTTCCGATTTTGGATCAAGCGCCGAGCTCGGTTCGTCAAGCAACAGGATCGGCGCGTCAAGGTAGAGGGCGCGGGCAAGGGCCAGTCGTTGGCGCTGACCGCCGGAGAGGTTCGCGCCGTTTTCGGTCAGATAAGTAAAGAAACCTTGGGGCAGGTGCTCGATGAACTCCAGCACGCCGACTTCGCGGCAGAGGCGGAGGACGCGTTCCATGTCGGGCCGGTAGTCGCCCGGGGCAAGGTTCTCCAAGATGGTGCCGGAGAGCAGGTGCGTTTGCTGCGGCACGACGGCGAGGTGCCGGCGAAGGCTCGCCAGTTGAAAATACTGCAGGTCGATTTCGCCAATCAGGATGCGACCCTTCTCCGGCAGGTAGAGTCGTTGCAGCAGGGTGAGAAGGGTGCTCTTGCCGCAGCCGGATTCGCCGACCAGCGCGGTTATTTTTCCGGCGGGCAGCGTCAGGGAAATGTCCTGCAGGGTGGGCAGGCGGCCTGCGTGTTTGAAGCTGACTCCTTCAATGTGGATGTCACCGGCGTGTGCCGGGGTGAAGCCGACCAAACCCCGGTCTTTCTCCAATTCCAGGTCCATGAGTTCGAAGAGCCGGTCGGTGGCGATGAGGGTTTCCTGGATGGATGTATTGAGCCCGATCAGGGCGGCGAGCGGGCCGGTGAGGTAACCAGCCAGGGTGTAGCAGGACATGAGCTGGCCGGGCGTCAGGCCGGCATCAAGCACCAGACCGGCGCCGAGCCAGAGCAGGCCGATGAGGTAGACCTGCGTGACGAGGGTGGTGATGGTGCTGCTGCCCGTGCCCATGAGGGAAGCGCTCCAGACGGTCTTCATCAACCGGACGAGGCGGGTCTCGGTGCGCAGGGTCGCGGACTCCTCGAGTTGGAAGCGACGGATCACGGGCTGGGCGTTCAGTGATTCCACAAGCTGGGCGCCAAAATCGGCACCACGCTCCATGAGCTGGCGCTGGTAGAGCCGGTTTCGCCGGTCGACCAGCCAGTAGATGAGAACGTTGCACGGAAGGAGGGTGAGCGAGAGCAGCGCCAGTTTCCACGACCAGAAGAACATCGCCGCGAGCGAGAAAACCAGGATGAGCGGGTTCAACAGCAGGCTGAGGAGCGAGCCGTTGAGAAAGTTGCGGATCTTGACCGCATCGCCCACCCGGGAGGTGATCTCCCCGACGCGCATCGTGTCGAAAAACGACTGCGGCAAGCGCATGAGGTGGCGGTAGTAGGCCAGCATGAGGGTGGCGTCGATCCGTTGCGCCGTGCGCAGGGAGAGCAGCGATTGGAACCAGCCCAGCACCAGCTTGAGGCCGAGGACGCAAAGCATGGCCACGCCCAGGAGGTTCAGCAGCTGCCGGTTGCCGTCGGGAATGACATGGTCGACGATCTTCTGGACGTAGACCGACATTGATAGGCCCAGCACGGTGGTGACCACGGCGCCGACGAAGGCCTGGCCAAGCACGGCCTTGTGCGGCTGGAGCAGATTCCACAGTCGCTGCCAGGCGGACGTTGTCTGGTCGCCGGGCTGGAATGTGTCGCCGGGCGCCAGCAGGATAAGCACGCCGGTCCAGACGGATTTGAATTTCTCATGGGACCATTGCTCGATGCGACCGACGGCAGGGTCCATCACCCGGGCGTGCTTGGGCGTCCAGGCAACAAGCACGACGTAATGCAGCAGGCGCTGGTCGATGAGGCAGTGGGCAATGGCCGGCAGCGGCACCGTCGGCAAGGCATCAGCGGCACCCTTGACGCCCTTCGCCGTGAAGCCCAGCTGGCGCGCAGCCTCGACCAGACCCAGTGCAGTGGAACCTTTCTGGTTTGTGCCCGCCAGTTGTCTCAGCCGGGCGATTGGCAGGGATTTCCTATAGTGCGCAGCAATGAAACCGAGACACGCTGCGCCGCAGTCGGTGATGTCGCGCTGCCGAAATATTT
>Ga0208512_100010_pt1 | contig 81446 bp, 51 predicted proteins | sample LakWasMet40_LOW7_2_FD_183880 | JGI IMG/M metagenome (GOLD analysis project Ga0208512, IMG submission 183880) | Freshwater sediment methanotrophic microbial communities from Lake Washington under simulated oxygen tension - Sediment Metagenome... | ecosystem: Environmental > Aquatic > Freshwater >...
TGGCTGCAGGGCTGGTTCTTCCACCAGCCCGAGGTGTTCTTCACGCGCGAGATCTTCGACCGCGCCGGCGGCCGGCTGCGCGAGGACCTTTACTACAGCATGGATTACGACCTGTGGGTGCGCATGGCCAAGGCCGGTGGAACGGTCTTTGCCCTGCCCGAGATCCTCGCGATTTTCCGCGAACACGGGAAACAGAAGACCGGCGGACCCGACGTGCCCTATCTGCCCGAACTGCGCGCCGTCAACGCCGCCCACCGGTAAACCCGCCCGACTTCGTCATGCCGACCGCTCCCGAATCTTTCCAAGCCTGGATCAACCGCCTGCCCAAGTGGCACGGCTGGCTCCAGCTCTCGCCGGAGCGGCCGTATGCGCACGCCGAGGAGGAATACGACAACCAATACGGTGTCACCGCCCCCGAGCCGGAGGACGGCGAAGGCCTGTGCAACCTGCTCAAGAACCACGGCGTCGACACCGCCGGCCCGGCCCTCGAGATCGGCTGCGGCACCGGCCGCCTGACCTACGGCCTCGCCCGCCACTATCCCGGTCCGGATTTTCTGATCACGGATCCCTCGCAAACCTTTCTCCGCATCACGCAGGGCCAGTTCACGGAAAACGACCGCCGGCCGGCCAAGCTGCATTTTGCGGTTCTGAACGCGGACGATCTCGGCTCGCTGCCGCCGGACATGTTCTCGGTCATCGCGATGCGCTCCACCCTGCATCACATCCTGAACGTCGAGGCCTTCATCGCCGCGTGCGGCCGCACCCTGCGGCCCGGCGGGGCGCTGGTCATGGGCGCCGAGCCGGTCGAGAGCGGCTACCTGCTCATGGGGATGATGGGCCAGCTGATCGCCCCGGCCCTCACCGCGGCCGGGGTCGAGCTGCGCCCCGAGTGGCAGCGCCAGATCGCCGACCTGACCGACACCGTTAAATTCTACTGCCGGCGCGATCTCAACAAGACCACCGCGGAGGACAAGCACCTCTTCCGCGAGCACGAGATGGCGGACCTCGGCCACCGGCACGGCCTGCGGCTGCACTTCTTCCCCAACGCCACTTTTGCCGACTACGCGCCGCCTTACCTGCCGGAATTCGAGAGCTTCAGCCATTTCTTCCTGAACTACGTGCAATACTGCATGCTCTTCGACGCCGAGTTCCTGGAACTGATCCGCCGCCATCTCAAGCCCCAGCTCAAATACCTCGACGACTGCCATCGCAGCCATGTCGGCCCCACCATCACCGGGGTTTTCCTGCTGAAGAAGACGGGCGACGCATCCTGACACCATGAAGCCCGTGCCCGACAAGCGCCGCACCGCCGACCTGCCCCGGCGCGTCCTGTTTCTCAACGATGTGAGCTTCCAATACGGCGCCGGCGTCGCGCAGGCCCGGCAGGTCGAGGCCTTCCTGTCCCTCGGCATCGAGGTCGGCGTGCTCGCCTGGTCGCCCGGCGACATCAGCCTGCAGGACGTCGCCACGCGCCCAATCGACCCCGACCTCTGGCTTGGCGTCCGCGAGGTCAACCACCTCGAGGGCGGCCGGATGTCGGACGACGCGCTCGTCGCCGGCCTGCTCATGGAGGTGGCTCGTTTCAAACCGGACATCGTCCTGGTCGGCAACCTCCACGCCGCCCGCTGGCCCTTCCGCCTGCTGCCCGCGCTCAGCGCCCTCGGCTGCCGCGTGATCACCTTCCTCCACGACGCCTATCTGTTCACCGGTCGCTGCGCCTACCCGGGCGCCTGCACGCTCTACCTGACCGGCTGCAACGAGACCTGCCCCACCGCCGACCACTATCCCCGGCTCGCCCCGGCCCTGATCGCCGGCGCCTGGCAGATCCGGCGGGAGATCTTCGGCGGCCCGCACGGGGTGGAAGTCGTCGCCAACAGCCGCTGGAGCAAGCGGATGTTCCGCACGGCCCTGCCAGCCGGCCGCTCCGTCACGACCATCGAGCTCGGCGCCGATGAATTTGTCTTCCAGCCCGGCGACAAGCACGCCGCCCGCCGGGAACTCGGGCTGCCGGATGACAAGCCCCTCGTGCTCTGCGCGGCGGTCAATTTCCAGGAGGACCGCAAGGGCGGCCAGCAGCTGCGCGACATCGTCGCCGCCCTGCAAGGGACAGTGACCTTCGCCGCCTTCGGGCACAACGCCGACGAGATCCCCGGCCTGATCGGCCTGGGTTATCACTTGCGCGCGGAGAAACTCGCCACCTGCTACCAGGCCGCCGACCTCTTTCTCGGCACCGCGACGGAGGAGGCCTTCGGCCAGACCGTCATGGAGGCGCAGCTTTGCGGTGTGCCCGCCGTGGTCTTCCAGGCGGGCGGTGTGGTGGAAATCGTGCGGAACGAGATCACCGGCAAGCTCGTGCGCAACGGCGACGCCGCCGACGCGATCGCCGCGCTCCGGAGCGCCCTGGCGGACGCGCGCTTCATGAAGGTGGCCGGGCCCTGGGCCCGGCAGTATGCGCTCACCCGCTTCTCCATGTGGGCCCACGAGGAGCGCTGGCACATGTTTCTCGCCGGCCGGCCGCCCCGCGGCACCGGCCACAATCCGCCCACCCTCGCCTACCCGTTCAATGAGGCCGCCGACAACCGTGCGACCGAGCGCCACCGGCCCGCGTGGCCGGGCTCCGCCGACTTTGTCAACGACCAGCACCGCGCCATCTTCGACCTGACCGCGAACCTGCCCGGCTGGCAGGCCCCGGGCGATTCCTTCAAGCTCTACGAGATGGGCTGGCACGCCGGCGACGTGATGCTCGAGATCGGCCCGTTCGGTGGCCGCTCTGCCACGGTCATGCTCCTCGGCGCCCTGGCCAACCCCGCCCGCACTTGCCAGCCGGAGTATTACGGCATCGACATCAGCGCGGATTCCATCGCCCGCACCCGCGGCATGCTCGCCGAATCCAAGCTGGGCGACCGCTGCCACCTGTTTCACGGCGTCCTGCAGGATTTCGTCCAGCGCTGGGACATCACGCCGACGATGGTCTTCCTCGACGGCGACCACAGCTACGAGGGCGTCGCCGCCGACCTGAGGACCCTCACGGCCTACCTCCGGGCCGGCACGCCGATCCTGGTGCACGATTTCCTCAACGTGGAAAATGAGACCGACGGCATGGGCGTCAGGAAAGCCGCGTTGGAATGGGCCGCCGCGGGCCACGGCCGGTTCATGGGCTGTGCCGGGTGCTGCGCCCTCTACCTGGTCCAGAAGCCGGCGACCGCGCCATGACGCTCCTGCTCGCCCACTTCTCCCTGCTGACACTGCTCGCCTACGGCGCGGCCCGCCGGCTCGTGGCGAATCCGGCCGACCGGATCATCGCCACGGCGCTGCTCTTCTGGGGCAACATCGTCACCCTCGGCCTCGGGCTGTCCCTCCTGGGCCGGCTCAACGAGGCCGCCTGGTTCTTCCGCGGCTCGCTGCTGCTGGGCGCCGCCACGTTCCTGTTGGTGCGGCGCGGCGCCCGCCCCGACGCCGATCCCCGCCCCGCCCCCGCGGAGGAAAACCGCAGCGTGCTGCTCCTGCTCGCGGTATGCGGCACGCTCGCCCCGATCCTCCTCGCCAACCTGATCATCGCAGCCACCTACGAGCCGAGCAATTACGACTCGCTCACCTATCACCTGCCGCGGGTGCTGTATTATCTCGGCCAGGGTTCCCTCGCCAATTTTGAGACAGCCGATTTCCGCCAGGTGCTTTATCCCTTCAATTTCAACCTCCTCCAGCTCCTCTGTCTGGTCTACGGCGCGCCCGTCCAGACAGTCAATTTTCCAAATGTCGCCGCCTGGGTGGTCACCGGCCTGGCCGTCTTCCGGCTTTCGCGGCTGGCCGGCGGCAGCTTCAACGCCGCGCTCATCGCAGCCTGGCTTACGCTGACCTCCACCGAGGTCCTCGCCCAGGCCACGAGCACCATCCTGGACTTGCCCACGGGGGCCGCCCTGCTGTGCGCCCTGGTGTTTGCCCTGCGCTGGCGGGATTCCGGGCGGGGCAGCGATGCCCTGCTGGCCGGGCTGGCGGCCGCCATGGGAGCGGGCACCAAGCTGACGGCGGCATTCTTTGGCCCGCCGGCCGCCCTGCTCCTCGTGGTGCTCTGGTATCAGGCCTGGCGGCGCGGCGAAGCCGGCGCATTCCTCCGGGGCGGCCTCACCTGGATCGGACCGGGCCTGCTCGCCGGGGTCCTGTGCGCCCCCTTCGTCCTCTATAATCTTCAGGCCACGGGGCACATGATGACCGACCAGATGGATTTCACCCTGAACAAGCCGTTCACCCTCGGTTGCGCGGCGCAGACGGCCAAGGCCTACCTCGTGCAGATCTTCTGCGAACCGCTCGGCCGGTTCACCTTCGACCTCGACCAGATCAACGCCCTGAACCAGTGGTTCAGCCACAACGTCTTCGCCCACTGGAACCCGGCCTACGCCTTCTCGCCGCTTTATACCATCCCGCCTGACGTGAACGAGGACCACGTGTTCTTCGGGTTCGCCGGTCCGCTTTTTCTCCTGTGCGCCCTGCTCTGCCTCTGGCGCGACCGCCGGCTCGAACGCCCCATGGGCTGGATCGCGCTGCTCGGGCTGGGCTGGTTTGCCTTCTACTTCGCCACGAACAAATGGTCGCTCTACAACCAGCGGTATTTCGTGCCCCCCCTCGTGGTGCTGGGCCCGTGCGTCGCGGCGGTCTGGGATGCCGGCGGGAACCGCTTCAAGCGCCTCCTGTTCCTCGCCGTCGCCGCCACCGGACTCTGGTTTGCGGTATTCTACCTCCTGCACAACACCATCCGCCCGGTGCCCTTCGCCCACGTCAGCCGGCCCCAAAGCCTGCCCGCACTGCCGCCATTCATGGTCGAGCGCCTGGCCGCGCAATCGCGCATCAACGTCTCATCCTACGGCACGAACGAGCGCATCTTTCCTCTGCTCCACCTGGGAACGCACCAGCGCATCACCTCCGGCTCGGCGATTGATCCCGGCCGTTACACCCTGTTTTCCTTCTGGGGGCACACGCGCAACTACATCTACAGCAATCTCGCCTATTACGCCTCCTATACCACGGTGCCCGTCGCCGACAAACGCACCGCCGGTCTGGAGTTTCTCGGCACTGTGCTGGGCGGCGCGGATATCTTCGATTATTTCGGGCTGGCCCCGCACGCGGACGCCGCACGCGCCACCCCGCAGAACAGCCAGATCGGGGTGATCGTGGAGTATAGCGCCAACACCAACGATCCGGTGCGGCTGGGCGCCGGCCGGATCCGGGTCATCGGGCTCAACCCCGGCGATGCCGCCCGGGCCGAGATCACCGCGGAGATGCCCGACGGAACTAGCCAGCCGCTCCTGGTGGCGGCCCATTCGGACTGGACCGGGGTCGCGGTCAAAAAGACCATCAAGCGGCTCGTCATCCGGGTGGTGGCCGACGCGGACGGCCGGGTCCTCGGCCAGGGCGAGATACCCTTTACCGTCCGGCGCAGTGACGTCGAGACGGACACCGCGCCCAGCCCCGCCGCGCTTTTCTCCACCGAGCTGATCACCGGTGAGCCCGTGCGGCACCTCGGCCTCAGCGGCCTCGGCGGCCTGGAGGGACCATATCCGCAGTGGGATCTGCCACGATTCCGGTGGGCCAAGCAGCCTGCCGTGCGCATCACGATCCCGGCCGACGCCAAGCTCAAGCAGGTCCGGCTGACGTTCAGCGCGCGCCTGCAGGTGCGCGATGCGGCCATCCTGGATGTGCGGCATAACGGCAAGCTGGTGCAAAGCTTCCGCCTTTCGGGCCGCGCGAGCTGGTCCACCCACGTCGTGACCGTGCCGGCGGCCCCGGGGGATAACGTGTTCGACCTGCAGGACCGCTCCAATGACGAGGCCCCCGACTGGCTCGCCTATCTCGAACAAAACCCGGACGTGAAGCAATACGTCATCGATCAAAAACAGCCGCTCGAGGAGGGTGCCCGGCTGCATTACCAACAACACGGCCGCGCGGAGGGCCGGCCCCTGCCCGTGCCGGCGGGTTCCGCCCCGCCCGATTCGCTCTACTACGCCTACCGCACCCTGCGGGTTGAAGGCCTTGTCACGCCCCCCTAGCCGCCACAGCCTGAGCCCGGCTTCGCCCGCGGATCCACCATGTATCTCTTCCTCGTCCACAGCCTCCTCCTGATCGGTGCCTCGCTCGCCGCCACGCGGTTGCTGGTGGCGCGTTTCGCCGACCGCTGTCTGGCCGGAGCGCTGCTCGTCTGGGGCAACCTCACGGTGACCTGCCTGTTGCTCGCCGGCCTGCACCGACTTGGCGACCCAGGCTGGTTCTTCCGCGTGTCGGTCGCCCTGGCGGCCGGGACCTGGCTGCTCCTGCGCCGCCTCCCACCGCTCCCCGCCGACCCGGCGCCGGCTGCTGGCGAGGGCGACCGGTTCTCCCGGCTGCTGCTCGTCGGGTTCGTGCTGAGCCTGGCGCCCTTCGTCTACGCCAGCCTCCGCATCGCCAGCACCTACGTGCCGAACAATTACGACTCGCTCAGCTACCATCTGCCCCGGGTGATGTTCTACCTGGGGCAGGATACGCTGGCCCACTTCGCCACCGGCAACGACCGGCAGATCTATTTCCCGTTTAACTACAACCTGCTCCAGCTCTTCACGCTGATCTACAGTCCGCCGCTGCAGACCCTGAATTTCATCAACCTGGCGGCCTGGGGCGTGGCCGGACTCGCGGTCTTCCGGCTCGGCCGGCTGGTCGGTGGCACCGCCAACTCCGCCCTCATCGCGAGCTGGCTCGCGCTCACCTCCACCCAGATTCTGGCCCAGGCCACCGCCACCACCAACGACCTGCCGACCGGCGCCGGGTTGCTCTGCGCGCTGGTATTCGCCCTGTGCTGGCGGCAATCCCGCCGCGCCCGCGACGCCTGGCTGGCCGGGCTCGCCGCCGGACTGACCGCCGGCTCCAAACTCACCGTGATTTTCTTTGTGCCCGCCGGCGGACTCATCGTGCTGCTGCTGGCCTGGCAGCACTGGCGCCGGGGCGAAGTCCGCGCGTTCTTCCAAGGCGTGCGGGCCTGGCTCGCGCCGGGGGTGCTGGCCTTCGCCCTGGCGTCACCCTTCGCCCTGATCAACCTCGCGGAAAAGGGCCAGTGGATCAACAAGACCTATGACTTCACCCTGAACCGGCCTTTTTCCGCCGCGAGCGCGCTGCAAACCGGACAAGCTTACCTGTTCCAGCTCTTCCTCGATCCGCTGCACCGCTTCGCCTTCGACCTGAAGTTCACGGAACGGCTGAACGCGTGGGGCGCGCAGACCTTCTTTCCGCACTGGAACCCAGCCTACGCCTTTTCCACGTTTTATCTCTTCCCGCCGGATTTGAACGAGGACCACGTGTGGTTCGGTTTCACTGGTCCGTTCATCTTGCTGTGCGCGGTCTTCTGTCTCGTGCGTTTCCGCCGGTTCGCCGCCCCGGTGGCCTGGCTGGCCTGGCTGGGCCTCGGCTGGTTCGTGACCTATTTCCTGCTGAACAAATGGTCGCTCTACAACCAGCGGTATTTCGTCCTTCCCCTGCTGGTCATGAGCCCGTGCCTCGCGGCCGGCATCGGCTTCGGCCTGGCCAGTCCCGCCCTCCGCCGCAGCAGCCGGGTCCTGCTCGTCGGGCTGGGGCTCGCCGCGTCCTGGCTCGCCGGCGTCTATCTTTTCCAGAACACCAGCCGGCCGTATGCCCCGCTCTGGCGGGGCCAAGCCGCCCCGCCCGCGCTCCCCAAGCTGCCGGACCGGGTGGTCCGCCGCATGACCGAGCAACCACGCGTGAATTTCCAGTCCACCGACGGCAACGAGCGCGCCTTTCTTTTCATGACCCATGCACCGCACCAGCGCTTCATCGCGTCGGACCGGGTGCAACCAGATTGCTACAATGTTTTTTCCCTGTGGGGCTTTCCGCGCAAGGTCGCCTATAGCAACATTGAGCAGCGCTCCACCTACACCATCGTGCCGATGGCCACCAAGCGGACGGCGGGCGTCGAGTTCCTCGGCACCATCGGGACCGGCCAACCGGCGCTGGATTACTATGGGTTGATTCCCTCCGCCGAGATGACTCCCTCTTCCGAGAACGACCGCCAGGTGCTGGTCCAGCTGTTCTACAAGCCGCGCGATCCCGACCGCTATGCCCCCATGCGCGTCACGGTCGCCGGTCTGAACGCGGCCGACCAGGCGCGCCTGACGCTGGAGGTGGAATATGAGGACCGCACGCGGGCCACCCTCGCGACCTTCACCGCCACCGGGGAGGAGACGGTCTCCGTCACCCGGCCCTTCCGGCGCTTTGTCGTGCAGGTCGTGGATCAATCCAGCGGGGAGAAAACCGGCGGCGTCGACATCCCCTACATCCACCGCAACCTGCCGCCCGAGGTCGAGGCGCCGAACGATTCCCTGGTGGTCATTGCCGACGAACTGGTCCTCGCGCACCCGGAGTCTCGGATCAGCACCACGGGCCTGAGCCCGGCCGAGGGCCCCTATGCGCATTGGGATCTGCCCGTCATCCGCTGGGCCAGGGCCCCGGTTGTCCGCCTGGATATCCCTGAGATCGACCAGCTGGCCCGCCTGGAGCTCAGTTTCCGGGTCCGCCTGCAGATGCGCGCCAGCGGGCACCTCGACGTGTGGTGGAACGGCCAGCTCGTGAAGGAGTGCGCGCTGGAAGGCGCGACCCGGTGGTTCTCGTTCACCCTGCCCCTCACGCCGATCGCCGGCCCGAACGTGCTGGAATTCCGGCATGCCGTCGTGGGCACCGAGCCGGACTGGCTCGACTACCTCGAACGCTACCCGGACGTGAAGGCCTACGTGGTTGCGCAAAATATCCCCTTGGAAAAGGGCGCCCGTGAACACTATGAGCTTTTCGGCCGGAACGAGCACCGCGCTGTCTACCTCCGCCGCCTCCCGGAAACGGTCACCGACCCGAACCAACCCTACTATCTCTTCAGCTCCATCCGTCTGGACGGTTTTCGCACCCCATGAAACATCCCCCAACCACCCCGGCCGCCGCACGCAACGCCTACATCGATACGCTTCGCGGCTGGAGCATCCTCGGGGTCGTGTGCATCCACTTCGCCGGCAGCTTCGTGACCACTGACGCCTTCGTGTGGAGTCCGTCCTTTTTCCTCGGGCTTGTGCTGAACCAGGTGTTCATCTTCGCCGTCCCTCTTTTCATCTTTCTTTCCGGCCTGCTGGCCGGCTCCTCTTCGCGACAGCCTTCCCTGCGCGAATATTACCTCAGCCGGTTCGACCGCATCGTGCTGCCCTACCTGGTGGTCAGCGTGGCCTCCTTCTTCCTGCTGAATCACTACGCCGCCTGGCAGGCGCTGCCGTCCACCGGGGAGAAATTCGCCTGGCTCCTCCAGCGCGTCGCCTACTCCGGCATCGAACCCACCCTTTACTTCATCCCGCTCATCCTGGCGCTCTACCTCGTGCAACCGGCGCTGAAGGCCCTGCCCGGCTGGCTCAACCAGCTGGCGCCCGGCGTCAGCCCGGAGCGGTGCGCGCTGATCGTCACGGGCGGGCTGCTGGTCCTCCATGTCGCCCTCGGTCTCCTGTGCTACACCAGCAAGCTGAACTACTATGTCTGGGGCCGGCCCAATCCGCTCTTCTGGATGTTCTACTTCTTCGCCGGGCTCCACTTTCGCAGCCTCACAGGGTTTGTTTCACCCGGCACCGTCCGCCTGGCCGGCCGGATTGCGCTGGCCGTCGCCGCCCTGGCGATGACTTGGAACCTCACCCGCAATACCGACCCCGCGATTGTCGGCCTGCGCTTCGAGCGCAACGTGCTCGACTTCGCGTATGTCCGGCCTGAGATCCTGATCTATGACCTGGCGCTGGTGGTCCTGCTGGCGGCCGGTCTTGCCCTGGGCTGGAATCCGCGGCCGGGCCCTCTGTCCTATCTCGGCCGCTACACCCTGGAGATCTACCTGTGGCACATCCTGGTCCTGTATTACGGCGCCTGGCGCTATGCCGACGCCCTGGCCACCTGCCGGCAAATGCCCGAGGTCATCGTTATCATCTGTGCGGCGGCGGCGTTCCTGATCGCCGGCCTGACCGATGGATGGGACCGGCTGAAGGATTTCGTGCAACGGCACCGGCTCGCCTGGATCGAGGCACCCCGGCCGGCGGCCGGAAAACCCTCCCCCGGCGCATCTTAAATCGCTGTCGACATGCCGGGGTAAAACCGGCTCTTTAAGCCCTCACCAAGAAGACCGCACCCATGGCCCAACCGAGCTCACCATCCGCGCCCAGCATCGCGATCACCATTCCCTGCTACCAGGAGGAAAAGACCATCGCGCAGGTCGTCCGGGATTTCAAAGCCCAGCTGCCCCAGGCCGCCATCTATGTCTTCGACAACAACTGCACGGACCGCACCGCCGAGTTCGCCCGCGCCGCCGGCGCCACCGTCATCCGCGAGAAACGCCAGGGCAAGGGCCACGTGGTCGCCACCATCTTCGAGGTGGTCCAGGAGGACATCATGGTGATGGTTGACGGTGACGGCACCTACGACGCCACGGCGGTCCACCGCCTGCTCGAGCCGATCCTCAAGGGCGAGGCCGACACGACCGTCGCCGCCCGCCTGCAGCAATACGGCGACAAGTCCTTCCGCAAGTTCCATGTCGCCGGCAACCAGATGGTCTGCTGGATCATCAACCGGATGTTCGGCTCGAACATCTCGGACATCTTCTCCGGCTACCGCGCCTTCACGCGCGAGTGTGCCCAGCAGATCCCGATCACGTCGGCCGGGTTCGACGTCGAAACCGAACTGACGATGCAGACGCTCTACCGCGGCATGGTGATCAAAGAAATCGAGGCCCCCTACGGCGAGCGGCCCAGCGGCAGCTTTTCCAAGCTGCGCACCATCCCCGATGGCATGCGGGTGCTCCTCCGCATGTTCCTCCTGATGCGGTCCTACAAGCCGCTCACGCTTTTCGGCTCGGTCGCCATCGCCCTTCTGCTGGTGACGCTCGCGTTCGGCGCCCTGCCCCTCATCGAGCTGGTCGAATTCCACCGCGTGAACAGCCGTGCCTGCGCCATCCTCGCCATCTCCGGCTTCATGCTCACGTGCCTGAGCGCATCGCTCGGCCTGGTGCTGAGCTCCGTCAATCTGCGTCTGCTTGAGTTGGAGCGCGTGGTGATCAAGCACAACCAGCGCCCGCGCGCGGACTGACGGCCCCGCAGTTCCACGCGCATGGGCACCAAGGATTTTAACGCGCTGGACATGTTCATCTGCCGCTGGCGGTCCCGGACCGTCCGACGGCACGTCCGCCCCGGAGCCACGGTTATGGACTTCGGCTGCGGCCACCAGGCGCTTTTCCTCCGCGCAGTGCAGCAGGACATCAAGCGCGGCGTCGGGCTGGACTACGACGCGGACGGGGGCCGGATCGCAGACAACCTCGAGATCCGGAAATTCCATTTCAAGGACCGTTTCGAATTCCCCGACCACCACTTTGACCAGATCACGATCCTGGCGGTGCTGGAGCACATCGCACTGGATGAGGTCGATGTCCTCTTCCGTGAATTCTCCCGCATCCTCGCGCCCGGCGGCCAAGTGCTGATCACCACGCCGACGCCGGCGGCCAAGCCCGTCCTGGAGTTCCTCGCCTTCAAGCTGCACGTCATCTCCGAACCGGAGATCGCCGACCACCGTCACTATTACAGCGAGGCCGACCTGCAGGTCCTCGCGGCGCGGCATGGCTTCGCCTGCAGCACCTATCACAAGTTTCTTTTCGGGTTCAACTGCTTCGCCACCTTCACTAAGCCGGCGACCGACACCTAGGACCGCACCTGCCGGCCAGGCCGATATGCCGCTTGTCCTGCTTTGGGTGAATCTTTTCAATCCATCGGTCCTCTGCGATGCCGCACTCCACCGCCCAACCGCCTCCCACCACGCCAGGGTCGTGCCCAGCCTGCGACACCGTGGGCGCTCGGGCGACTATCGCCATTCCCGATTACGAATACCGAACCGGCCACACCGGCCATTACGCCGATTGCCCCTCCTGCCACAGCTGTTTCCAGCACCCGATGCCGACTTTCGCGCAGCTGGGCAGCTACTACCCGGCCAACTACCATGCCGCCATCAGCCACGGCCTCATTGCGGAACTGCGACATGCCGGCCGGCTCCGGCAACTCAGGCCGCTATTCACCGGACCGGGCGCGCTGCTTGACTACGGCTGCGGCAACGGGGCGTTTCTGCTTTGGGCCGCCACCCAAGGCCTGAACCGCCCGCTGATTGGCTATGAAATCAGCGCGCACAACACGGTCGAACGACTGGCCGATGGACTGGTCACCATCGTCCGCGGCCAGCCGGAACACCTCTTCAGTGTGCTCCCGCGGTGCAGGGTCATCACGCTGAACCACGTCATCGAGCACCTGCCCGACCCGCTGGCCACGATCACCAGCTTGGCGCCGTTTCTGCTACCCGGCGGCAGCTTCCAAGGACAGACCCCGGCGACCGACTCGCTGGAACGTGCCGTCTTCGGCTCGCGCTGGAGCGGCTATCATTCCCCACGGCACACGGTGGTTTTCTCGCGCCGCGGGCTGCGGGCCCTGTTTGCCCGGGCCGGCCTCGGCGCCACCGAGGTGAAGAGCGCATTCAACCCGGCGGCGGTCGCCGTCAGTCTCTCGGCCACGCTGCACAATTCGCCCCGCGGCATCGTGCGCCGCGGCCCGCTGTGGCTCGGCTGGCTGGCCGGGGCGACCCTCCTGGCGCCCTTCGACCTGCTCAGCGGTCGTGGCGCGATCATGGATTTTCAAGCCGCCCGACTGGAGCCGTCATGAAGCCCCCCATGCCCGAATCCCGATACGCCAAGCGGCCGGACTGGATTTCGCTTGGCGTCGTCCTGGGCCACGCCCTGCTGGTCCTGGGTCCGGTGTATCTGGCCACGATGATCCCGCTGTGGGGGCTGCCGCTCTGCTGGCTGGCCTTTGGCTTTCTCATGAACGGGCTGCTCAACCTGATGCATGAGGCCGCGCATTACCATGTGTTCCGCCGGCGCGCCTCCAATGATCTCCTGGGCCGGTGGTTTCTCGGTCCGCTCGCGGCCGCGGATTTTGATGCCTATCGGCAGCGCCATTGGGATCACCACCGCCATCTCGGCGCGCCGGAGGATCCCAAGGTGACGTATCACGAGGATATCCGCCGCCGGCGAATGCTCTCCAGTATCCTGCGGTGCCTCTTGCTGGTCGAGGCGCTCCGGAAGTTCCGCCATCAGCGCAGTCTGGGGGATGACGAGCCGGCGCCGGGCTCCTCACCCCGGTGGTTTTTGCGCACCCTAGTGATGCAGGCCGCCTTCATGGGGTCCCTCTTCGGCGTCGCCTATCTGGTGCACGATCACGATTTCCGACGGGCGATCATGCGCTCCGCCACGGCCTACCTCGCTGTCTATATTTACGGCCTGGGCAGCCTCACGGTGCTGGCGGCCAACATCCGGGCGATCGCCGAACACCAGATCGACACGGCCGAAGAGGCACACGAAGGCACCGCCGCGCTGCGCAACTTCTCCTGCAATCTTTTCACGCGACTGTGTTTCGGCGCCTACGGTTTTGGCGAGCACGCCACCCACCACCACCAGCCGGCCATTCCCTACTACCACCTGCGGGAGCGCACGGCCGCCTTGGCGCAACAAGATGCCCGGTTGGCGCCCACCCATGGCTACCTGCGCACCGTTCATGCGCTGGTGTGCCGCGCGACGCCCAGTTCGAGCGTGGTTGATCCGCACCCGGTCAACGCTCCTCCCTCCTGACGTCGGCCCGGCACTGCATGGACCTATTGCTCCTACACTCTATCGGTTTGCTTTGGTCGTCGATTGGCGCAGCCCGGCAATTGGCCTACGGGACAGTGGACCGGCTGCTGGCGGCCGCGGTGGTGGCGTGGGGCAATCTGGTGGCCACAGGATTATTGCTTTCCCTGCTCAACCGCCTCGGCGAGCCTTTCTGGTTTCTGGGCACCTCGGGGGCGCTGGCGTTGCTCACCCACCTGCTGGTGCGGAAAGCTCCACCCGCCGTCGCGCCGGTCGCCCCGGCCGCCGCGATCGGTCCCTGGCTGGGCACTTTTTTCATCCTGGGCCTCCTGCCCCTGGCGCTTGCCGCGCTGGGCTTGGCCGTGATTTTTCCGCCGGGCAATCCCGACGCGCTGACCCATCATCTTCCACGGGCAATGTATTATTTGGGCCAGAATTCCCTGGCTCATTTTGCCACGGCGGATCTCCGGCAGGTTTATCTCCCGTTCAACTACCACCTGCTGCAGGTTTTCGCGCTGGTGTATTTTCCCCCGCTGCCCTGCCTCAATATTTTCAACCTGCTGGCGTGGGGAGTCGCCGGCGGCGCCGTGCACCAGCTTTGCCAGCTCTGCGGTGTGGGTCCCCGCGCGGCCCTCGCGGCCAGCTGGCTGGCCCTGACCGCACTGCCGGTCCTGGTCCCGGCCACGGTGATTACTGAGACGCTGACCGCCGGCGCCGGGCTGTTGTGTGCCGCGGTCTTCAGTCTGCGCTGGCGGCGGGACGGACGGCGGAGCGACGCCCTTCTGGCCGGACTCACCCTCGGCCTGACGGGAGGCAGCAGCCTGGGCGTGCTGTTGGTCGCACCCGGAGTCGCCTTTCTATGGCCTCGGGGTGAAAGATCGCGCGCCTGGATTCCGGCGACCTTGCTGGCGGTCGCCTTCGCCGCCCCCTTTGCGGTCATCAACTTTGCCGAGTGCCCCGACTGGCTGGCGCGGTTCATCCGCTTTGCCGCCGCCCAGCCCGCCGCCCAGTTGGAAGCCGGCTTCTGGCTGCGATTCGGTCCCGCCGGCCTGTGGTCTGTGATCGGGGCAATTTTCTGCGGAGTCTGGGGCTGGCGCGTCCCCGGGCCGTTGCGGTCCCTCGCTTGGCTGGGACTCAGCGGCGTCGCAACCGCGCTGATTATTCCGCGATGGGGCGCCATCGACCCGGCGGATTTCCTGCCGGCGATTCTACTCCTGAGTCCTTGCGGGGCCGCGCTACTTGAGGCCGCGTGGCGCCGCCCGGTGGCGCGCTATTCAGCCGGCGGCATCCTGCTGGTCAGCCTGCTGGCGGCCGAGTGGTCCGCCGGCGCCTATCTCTTCAAAAACCCGGAGCGACCGTTTGCCGCGGTCCTGAAATGGGAGCCGCCTGCGCCCGTCCCCTTGCCACTACTGCTCGAATTCCGCCTCGTCGACCATTCCCGGGTGACCATCGACAGCGATGGCGTGAATGAAACCATCCATCCGCTGCTGGCGACGGGGAAAAAACGCTTCACCGCGCGGGCGAGCATCGATCCCACCGCCTACACCGTCATCTCTCGGGCCTCGCTGTCCCGCACGGCCGCCTATTCCGACCTCGGCCAGCTGCCGGTCTATGTGCTGCTGCCGATGCCGGACAAGCGCACCGGCGGGGTGGAGTTTCTCGGCACGATCGGGGTGGGCCCCGCCGCGCGCGACTACCTCGGGGTCACGCCCCGCGCGAACGAAACACCGCCGATCAATAGCAATCGCACCGTGATGCTCACGCTCTCGCGGGAACCCGGCGGCCCGCCCAGGACCCGGCTCCGGCTGGAGGGACTGAATCCGGCCGATCAGGCGCGGGTGGTGGTCGAGGCGGAGTCGCCGGACCGCAGCCAGACCGCCTTGCCTGTCGCCACCTTCGAACGCGACGCGAACGTGGTCGTCACGATCGCCGAACCATTCCGCCAATTGAACATCCGCGCCGTGAAGCAGGAGCACGGAACGCAAATCAGCCAGGCCGTCGTCGCGTATCGGTCCTATGCCGGCCCCGATGCCACCCGCCAGGGTGCGACGGGAGCCACCGATCCCCTGGCCCTGTTCTCCACGGACCTGGTGCTGACGCGGGATCTTGGCGGTATCGCCAGCGTGGGATTGACCGACCCCGAGGGCCCGTTCCCGCAATGGGATTTGCCCCACCTGCGCTGGGCCCGCCAGCCCGTGGTCCGGATCGTGCTCCCGCCCACCGCCCAGCTGGCCCGCCTGCGGCTCTTCTTCAGCCTGCGACTGCACGCGCGCAAAAGCGGCGCGGTGGAAGTCGTATTCAACGGCCAATCCCTCCGGCGTTTCCGCATCGAAGGCCAGACCATCTGGCAGGACCAGACCCTGGATCTCACCTCGCAACCCGGGGAGAACATTCTGGAATTTCGTGATGTCCAGGTTGGCCCCGAACCTGACTGGCAGGATTACCTCGCGCGTTACCCGGACGTGAAAAAACATGTCACCATCAACCATATCCCGCCGGAGCAGGGCGCACGGGAACATTATGAGGGACACGGCCGACCGGAGGGCCGGACCGTGCAAATGCTGGAGGGCACGGCTCCCGTCCCCGATTCCTATTACTTCATGTTCCGCTATCTCCGGCTGGAGGGATTCAAAAACCCATGACCCCCGTTCGCCTCATCTCAAGCCTGGCCCTGGTCTCGCTGGTGCTCGCCGGAGTTTGGATGGCCCGCATCTCCCCGACCGACCCGTGGTATCGGAACACGGACATGAACATCCACAACACGGCGGATGCCCTGGCGATCAACTCCGGCTTGCCGCCCAATCTGATCGACCAGCCCGGGGTGCCGATGAAATACCTCCTCGCGCTGGATTTTCGCGTCCGGCATTTCCTCGGGGAACTGCCCGTTTGGAACCTGAATAAATTAGAGGAGAGTGCCGACCCGTTGCGGGAGATCCCGGCCTTGATCCGGGCCGGCCGCGTGCACAGTCGGATCCTCGTGCTGGCGATCATTCTGGCCGCCGCCGCCTTCATCCATACCGTCACGCGCTCGCGAGAAACCGCCGCGCTAGGTGTCATCCTGCTGAGCGGTTGCTTCGCCTTGATCTTTCACGGCCTGCTCACCCGGCCGGAGCTCCTCTGCGTCGGCTTCGGTCTCATTCTGGCGCCACTGTGCACCTGCCGTTCAGTCGACGCGACCCGCTGGTTCGGAAAATATGGCTGGCTCTTCCTAGCCGGCATTTTTGGCGGTCTCTCCACCATGGAGAAGCTGCCCGGCGTCTGTTATCTCGCGCTGTGCTACACCTGGTGCTGGTTGGGGGCGCTCACGGCCCGGTCGGCGGACGCTGAATCCGGCCCGGCTGGCCGGCCAGAAGTCAGGTTCTGGCATGGGCTGCTGCCCGCCCTGTGCGGCGCAGCCATCCTGGGGCTGCTCTTTCACCTTTCGGAATTTCCGAACATTTTCAGCCCGCTGGCCATCCTCCGTCTGCGGGTGGCCGCGGTGTTCGTCAGCGTCCTGCCCCTGCTCGCGCTTTGGTGCGGCGGATCCCGGCGGGGACGATTCCTCCGGGCGCGCGCGGGCGAACTGGCGGTGCTGGCGGGCGGCGCCCTGGCCGCCGTGCCGCTGGTTTATCTCTGCCTGCGAGGCGTAATGACGGACGGGGCGGCCTCGGATTACGTCACGCGCACGCTGCACTACATGTTCGATCCGGCCCAGACCATGAAGACCTTGCTCGACAACCCGCGCCCCAGTGCGGTGCTGCTGCAATATTTCCAGCAAAACCCCTTCCTGTTCGTCAGCACCCCGGTGCTGGCCGCGGGCGTTTCCCTGGTGCGCGGCGTCCCGCTTCGCCTGAAGGCATTTATGGCCCTGTTGCTGGCGGGGGCCCTGGGCATGACCCTGGTGATGAGCCGGCGGCACTTCACGATACACTATAGCATCTTTCCCCAAGTGCCCTTGCTCCTGGTCTGGGCGCTCGCCTTGGGCGGGCTGGCGGATTGGTGGCGCACCCGGCAGCCCGACCAGCGTAGAGCCCGGTGGGCCTTGCCCGCGGTGGCCCTGCTCGTCTTCGCCGTGGTGCTGACCGCCTACCCCCGGTTGGAATTCAACTACCAACGCTATCAAACCGACGAGGCGCTGCCCGTGCGGGAACTCACGCTCATCTTCCTCTTCGACCACGATGCCCACACCGCGACCTACCTGAAGATCATGCGGGACCACTATGGCACCCGGGAGCAATTCGCCCGCACGCTCGACGCCTACCTGGCCGACCCGAGCAATCGATATTGAGTGGCCAAGGAAATTAATTTTAGTCAGCCGGCCATGAAGCCGGCCTCTCCTCGGGCGACCTCCCTCATCCTGCTGGCCGCGTGCCTCCTGATCCTCGCCACGTATGGGACGATGATCAACCTGAAGGACATCAGCACCGACGAAGGCATGCGCCTGGCCATCGTCAATGGCGGCGCCGGTTATGTCCCCGGCGTGCCCTCGCCCGCGCCGACGTGGGGCCAGGTGTTGCAAGCCAACCGCGAGTGCGCCTACCAGCCGCTTTATTTTTTGCTGCTGAACACGCTGATGCGCGTGACCGGAAGCCATGACCTGCTCCTTTTCCGCTCCGTCAACCTCGTGTTTCTTGCCCTCGCCCTGCTCGGCCTGCTCGCGCTTTCTCGTGCTTGGGCGCTGGTCCCGCGCCTTTTCCTGCTCGGGCTTTTTTCGTTCAACGCCTTCCTGTTTATGCATGTCCTGCAAATCCGGGAATACACGGCAGGCCTCGCCTTCTACATCTGGTCGACCTGGCTCGTGCTGCGGCTGGATGCCCGCCGTCTCGGGCGCCCGTGGGCGGACGCCGCATGGTTCGCCGGCTACGGCATCCTGCTAACCTTGGGTTTTTATTTGCAGAGCTGGGTGGTCTTTCCGGCCATCGCCCAAGGTTGCTTCCTGCTGGCCCGTCGACCGGGCGACCGGCTCCGCTTTTACGCGCACCTGGCCCTGAGCTACCTCATTGTGCTGGCCGCCACCGTGCCCTACCTGCTCGGCAACCCGCAGAAAGCCGCGGTCGGCCGCTGGGCTACGACCGCGCTGGACTTAGGACCACAATTGTCGGTCGGCTTCCATCTCGTCCTAGCGGGGCATTTGCCCGGCCAGTATGATTTCAGCGATCTGTTGTTCTGGGTCTGGCTGGCCGGCATCGCGTTGGGCGCGACCTTGGCCTTGGGACCGGGCATGTTCAAGGTTGTCGGCGACGATGAGCGACGGGCCGGGCGCTTGGCGCTGCTCTGCAGCGGGGCCGCCCTGGTGTTCCAAATCGGTTATGCGCTGCAGGTGGAAAACCTCTCCCTCTGGCCACGCTACTTTATCATCCACTATTTTTTCCTCATCTTGCTGGTCGCGCTCGGATTCAATTGGCTCTGGATTCTTCGCCGCGACGGCGAGCGGCCCCGCGTCGTGCTGAACGTAGTGGCCAGCCTGCTCGTGGCGGTGGCGGCGAGCTCGGCGGTTTTCCAAACCCGCAGCTATCACGGCGACCCCTACCTCGATACAGGTTTCTCGGCCGTGTCCAACTGGCAGGGCTGGACGCGCGATCTGGCCCGGGTGCTGCGGCCGGATGACGTGATGCTCACACATGATTACATCATCCGCGCAACCCTCACGGCCCAGCTGCCCATGACCAACCGGCAGGTCTTGCTGAGCGAACTGGAGGACATCGACCTGCATGAAGCCCCGCGGGTGGTTTACCTGGAATCTTACTACTCGCGCGTCCACCGCGGCGAACTTGAGGCCGGCATGCTCGCCCAGGGATTTCCTCATTTTGAGGAAATCCCGATGTATTCCGTCGACGGCCGGGCGCCGGTTTCCGACTGGCAGATCCTCGTCTTCACCCGCGATTGAAGGGGCGCGCGTGTCCGCCCCGGGTTCGATTCTCCTCGACGAAAAACCCTAAAACCGGCTGCCTTCACTCGCATTTTCACCTGATGAACCTGTCCCGACCGTCTCTCCCTCTCCCGACCTGTTCGCCGCGCCGCGCCGCGCCGTCGCGATGAAAACCATGGACGCATTGCCGCTCGAACAGCACAACATCGAGATCCAGCGCAATCGGAGCGCTTGGCAGCGGAAGCCCATGTTGCGGGAGATTTACCATGATTTCTACCGCCGGATCGCGAGCCAACTCAACCCGGCCATCCCAGGGCCGGTGGTCGAGTTGGGCTCGGGTATGGGCCGGATCAAGGACGTCATCCCCCAGTGCGTCACGACCGACCTGTTTGCCAACCCCTGGCTCGACCGGCGCGAGAACTGCTACCAGCTGAGCTTTGCCGACGGCTCGGTTTCACACCTGATCCTCTTTGACGTCTGGCACCACCTGCGCTACCCCGGCACGGCGCTGCACGAGTTCCGCCGGGTGCTCGCGCCGGGCGGCCGCCTGATCCTCTTTGAACCCGCCGCCAGCTGGGTGGGCCGGTTGGTCTACCACTTCTTCCACCACGAACCGGTCGCGGTGCGCGATCCGATCACGTGGGAGGCGCCGGCGGGATTCTCCGCCGCCGATGCCGACTATTACGCGGCCCAGGGCTCCGCCACCCGGCTCTTCTGGTGGGGCGAAGGCCACGACCGGCTCCATGGCTGGCGCCTGCGCGAAGTGCGCCCGCTGGCCTCGTTCGATTATTTTGCCTCCGGCGGCTTTTCCGGCCCGCAACTCGGCGGCCGCTTCCTGCACGGGCTGATGCGGGGCCTGGACTTCATCACCACGCCCCTTCCCCGGGTGTTTGCCGCCCGACTGCTGGTCGTGCTGGAAAAAACCTGACATGCCCGCCGCCGCCCAACCCACCCGCCAACACCTGGACAAGATCCGGGCGTTCTTCGACGCCGCGCCGACCACCGTCAACGAGGACGGACGCAGCTACCGCAACTGGCTGGCGCACTACTACAATCTCTACCTCCCGCCGACCGCCTCGGTGCTCGAAATCGGGTGCGGCTCGGGCGAACTGCTGGCCCGCCTGCGGGCGGGCCGCAAGGTCGGGATCGATCTCTCCGCAAGCCAGATCGCCGCGGCGCGCACCCGCCTGCCCGCCGCCGAGTTCCACGTGCAGGCCGGCGAGCTGCTCGACCTGAACGAGAAGTTCGATTACATCATCATCTCCGAGACCCTGAACTTCGCCGCCGATGTGCAGTTGCTGCTGGAGCGGCTGCATCAGGTGTCCCACCCCGACACCCGCCTCGTCTTCAACTTTTACTCGACGCTGTGGCGGCCGGTGCTGACCGTCGCCGAATGGCTGGGCATGCGCCCCCGGCAGCCCCAGAGCAGCTGGATCAGCATGGGCGACATGCACAACCTCCTGGTCCTCGCCGACTGGAAACTGGTGACCAGCCAGCCCCGCCTTCTCCTGCCTGTGCGCTGCCTTGGGCTGGAAAGCCTCCTCAACCGCTGGCTGGCCCCGGTGTTCGGCTGGTTCTGCCTGACCGCCTTCTGCGTGGCCCGGCCCGCCCGGCCGCGGCTGCCGGCCGCGCGCACCGTCTCAATCATCATCCCCGCCCGCAACGAGGCCGGCAACATCGAGGCCGCCGTCCGCCGCACGCCGGACATGGGCGCCGGCACCGAGCTCATCTTTGTCGAGGGCCATTCCAAGGACGACACTTGGGCGCAGATCCAGCGCGTGCAGCGCGAGTTCCCGGACCGGAAGATCAAGGTCATGCAGCAGACCGGCAAGGGCAAGGGCGACGCCGTGCGCATGGGCTTCGCCGCCGCCACCGGTGACATCCTCATGATCCTCGACGCCGATCTCACGATGCCGCCCGAGGAACTGCCGAAATTCTACGACGTGCTCGCGAGCGGCCGCGCCGAGTTCGCCAACGGCGTGCGCCTGGTCTACCCGATGGATGAGGAAGCCATGCAGTTCCTCAATCTCTGCGCAAACAAGGCGTTTGGCATCATCTTCACCTGGCTGCTCGGCCAGCCCGTGAAGGACACCCTCTGCGGCACCAAGGTCCTCAGCCGCACCCACTACGAACGGATCGCCGCCAACCGTGCCTACTTCGGGGACTTTGACCCGTTCGGCGACTTCGACCTGCTCTTCGGCGCCGCCAAGCTCAACCTTAAGATCGCCGACGTGCCCATCCGCTACAAGGAACGCACCTATGGCACGACGAATATCCAGCGCTGGAGCCACGGCTGGCTGCTGCTCCGCATGGTGCTCTTCGCCGCGCGCAAGTTGAAGTTCGTCTGAGCTTCCCCCGCCGTGCCGCTCCAGTCCCACATCGACCAGCCCGGCGACTGGAACAACCCGTCGCGCTGCATCATCATCCGCGGCTGGTGCTTTGACCCGGACGGGCGGACCGTCACCGGCGTCCGCCTGCGCACCGCCGACCGCGTGCTGGACGGCGTCGTCGGCCTGCCGCGGCCCGACGTGAGGGCTGCCCTGGCCGCCGCGCCAGACGACAATACCGGCTTCGAGATCCGCGGCACCCTGCCCTCGGGTTCCCACCGTCTGCTCATCGAGGCCCGGCTGGCGGATGGCACCTGGGCGCCGGTCCTGGACCGCACCGTGAAGATCAAGCGTCTGCTCTTGCCCCTCTGGCTGGGCGGCGGCGACTGGACCGAGCTGATGTTCTTCCAGATGCCGGCGCACATGGCCCATCCACCGCGCCCCGTGCGGAACGAGAACTTTCCCGCGCCCAAGCCCGGCCTCGCCCGGCCGAAGATTTCCATCGTCACGCCCTCCTACCAGCAGGTCCGCTACCTCGGGGAGACCATGCGCAGCGTGCTCGAGCAGGACGTTACGGTCGAATACGTGGTGCAGGACGGCGGTTCGACCGACGGCAGCGCCGAGCTGATCCGGCAGCACGCGCCGCTCCTGCATGCGTGGTCCAGCGCGCGCGACGCGGGCCAGGCCGACGCCATCGCCAAAGGCTTCGCCCGGACCACCGGCGGACCCGACGACGTGATGGCCTGGATCAACTCCGACGATTATTATCAGCCGGGGGCGCTGGCCTTCGTCGCGGATTATTTCGCGCAACACCCCGAGGTCGACGTGCTCTACGGCCATCGCATCGTGGTCGACGAGGAATCGCGCGAGATCGCCCGCTGGTTGCTGCCGGCGCACGATGCGGAGGTGCTGCGGCTGAATGATTTTGTCCCGCAGGAAACCCTGTTCTGGCGCCGGCGTGTGTGGGATCGGGCCGGTGGCCTCGACACCTCCTTCCAGTTCGCCATCGACTGGGACCTGCTCCTCCGCTTCGAGGCCGCCGGCGCCCGCATCGTGCGCGTGCCGTATTTCCTCGCCTGCTTCCGCGCGCACGCCGCGCAGAAGACCGCCGCCTTCATGCACAGCACCGGTCAGGGCGAGATCACCCGGCTCCGCGAGCGCACCCATGGCCGCGCCTTCCCCGCCCACGAGATCGAGCACCACCCCCGCCTCATGGCCTACCTGCGGAAAAGCGCGTTCCTCCAGTTCCTCTGGGGGCTGGGTTTCCGGGCGGGCTGACCGGCGCGACCGGGGTTGATTTTATCGGCCCGTTCCCCGATGAATGGGGGCGATGCTGCTTTCCATCATCGTCCCCGTCTACAAGGAGGAGAAAAACATCCCGGAATTCCTCCGCCGGGTGCAGGCCATCCTCGCCCCGATCACCGCGGACTATGAGGTGATTTTCTCGATGGACCCGTCCCCCGACCGCACCGAGGCGGTCGTCCTGGAGCACCGGGCCGGCGACGAACGCATCAAGCTGCTCAAGTTCTCCCGCCGCGTCGGCCAGCCCATGGCCACGCTGGCCGGCCTCGAGTATTCCCGCGGCGACGCCGTCATCGTGATGGACGTGGACCTGCAGGACCCGCCGGAACTCATCACCACGATGGTGGAGCAGTGGCGCGCGGGCTATGACATCGTCCTTCCGCAGCGCCGCCAGCGCACCGGCGAACCCTGGCTCAAGAAAGTCGTCTCCGCCGTGGGCTACAAGGTCATCAACAAGATCGCCGATGTCACGATCCCGCCCAACACCGGCGATTTCCGCCTGATGTCGCGCCGCGTGGTCAACGAACTGGTGAAGCTCAAGGAGTCCCACGGCTTCCTGCGCGGCATGGTAGCCGTGGTCGGCTTCCGGCAGATTCTGCTGCCGTTCGACCGCCCGGCCCGCCATGCCGGCGAGACCAACTACAACCGCTTCTTCGGCTCGCTGCGCATCGGGTTTAACGGCATCTTCTGCTTCTCCACCTACGCGCTCCAGCTCTCCACGATCCTGGGGTTCATCATCGCCGGCTTCTCCTTTCTGCTCACCGCCATCTACCTTTTCTACAAGCTCATGGGCTGGACGATCCTCTGGGGCAACCCGACCCTCGTCATCCTCATCTCCTTCCTCGGCGGCATCCAGCTGATTAGCGTCGGCATCCTCGGCGAATACATCGGCCGCATCTACGAGGAGGTGCGCGGGCGGCCCAAGTTCATCGTGGACCAGTCCGTCGGCTTCGAACCGCGCCGTTGATGCCTATGTCGATCGCCAAGTGGCCCAAAGTCCTGCCGCCGCTCACCCCCGAGCAGCAGGCGCGCAATCACCAGTTCATGAAGCTCTGGCACGAGGAGCTTGCAGGCCGCTCGCGCTACGGGCTCGTCGAGCGCTTCAACCACGAGTGGCCGGTCAAGCACTCGCCCCCGGGCTTCCGCACCACCCTCGAGATCGGCGCGGGCCTCGGCGAGCACCTCGACTACGAGAAGCTGACCCCGGAACAGGCCGCCAACTACTACTGCAACGAGTATCGCGAGAACATGGCCGCGGACATCCGCCGGCGCTTCCCGCAGGTCCGGACCGTCGTCGGCGACTGCCAGCAGCGCATGGATTTCCCCGACGGCTTCTTCGACCGCATCCTCGCCATCCACGTGCTTGAGCACCTGCCCGACCTGCCCGCCTGCCTGCGCGAGCTGCACCGGCTCGTCAACAAGGAGACCGGCCGCCTCCTCATCGTCATCCCCACCGAGGGCAGCCCCGCCTACGGCCTCGCCCGCCGGCTCTCCGCCCAGCGGGTCTGGTATCGACATTTCAGCGCCCCTTACGTCGAGTTCTACGGCCGTGAACACATCAACCTCGTGCCCGAGATCCTGGAGGAGCTGCGCCCCTGGTTCACGATCGAGCGCCGCGCCTGCTTCCCCCTGCCCTTCCTGCCCTTTGTCTTCTGCAACCTCTGCATCGCCTACGACCTGAAGCCGCGCCCGCAGCCGCTCCCCGGCTGATCCCCTCCCCATGCAACATGTTTTCGTGACCGGCGCCGCCGGCTTCATCGGTTCCAATCTTGTCGACCGCCTGCTCGCGGACGGCGTCGCCGTCACCGGCTGGGACAACCTCACCACCGGCCAGCTGCGTTTCCTCGACGGCGCCGGGCAGCAGCCGCGCTTCAAGCTCGTCCGCGGCGACAACCTCGACCTCCCCGCGCTCACCGCGGCGATGAAGGGCGCCGACTTCGTGTTCCACCTCGCCGCCAACGCGGACATCAAGGACGGCTGGAACCACCCGCGGAAGGACCTCGAGCAAAACACCATCGCAACCTTCAACGTCCTCGAGGCCATGCGCGCCAACGGCGTGCGCCGCATCGCCTTCTCGTCCACCGGCTCCGTCTACGGCGAGGCGCTCGTCACCCCCGACCGCCCCACGCCCGAGACCGACGCCTTCCCCGTCCAGACCTCCCTCTACGCCGCCTCCAAGACCGCCGGCGAAGGCCTCATCTCCTCCTACGCCGAGGGCGGCCAGCTCGACGAGGCCTACCTCTTCCGCTTCGTCTCCATCCTCGGCGAGCGCTACACCCACGGCCACGTCTTCGACTTCTACCAGCAGCTCGCCGCCCATCCGGACCACCTGCGCGTCCTCGGCGACGGCAAGCAGCGCAAGAGCTACCTCTACGTCCAAGACTGCATCGACGCCCTGCTCCACGTCGCCCGCGCCCACACGGCCCGGGACGCCAAGCACCGCACGCAGGTCTACAACCTCGGCACGCCGGAATACGTCGAGGTCAACCAGAGCATCGGCTACATCTGCGCGGCGCTCGGGCTGAAGCCGCGCCTCGACTACACCGGCGGCGACCGCGGCTGGATCGGTGACAATCCCTTCATCTTCCTCGACACGAAAAAAATCTCGGCCACCGGCTGGAAGCCCAGGCTCACGATCGAGCAGGGCATCATCCGCACGCTCCGCTGGCTCGAGGCGAACCGCTGGGTCTACACGGCCCGTTCCTGATGGCCGAGCCGTCCATGACGCCGTCCCGGCCCGCTTCCCTCCGCTGGTTCTGGCTGCTGGCCGCCGCGCTGATGGTCGTGGAGTTCCTGGTGTTCGACCGGATGACCTCGCGCAATCACGCATCCGTCTATCCCCGCTGGAGCGACCAGGTCCAGTATCTCACGGAAGCCTACACCGCCTACGAATACGCCCAGGCCCACGGCCTGCCCGCCGGCGTGAAGTTCGCCCTCGGGAAGACCGCCCTGCAGGGCACGCTGCACGACACCGCGGCCCTGTTCGTCTTCTGGCTCACGGGCTCCGCCTCTCGCAGCGCCGCGCTCAGCCTGAACATGCTCGTCTTCCTCGCCTGGCAGGCCGCGCTGCTTTTCACCGTGCCGCGGCTCACCGGCTCGCGCACGCTCGGCTGGATGGCGTTCGGCCTGCTGCTGTGCGTGGCCTGGCCGTGGTCCGCCGAGGCCGGCTCCGCCGTGGACTTCCGGCTCGACCACGCCGCGATGTGCCTGCTCGGCATCACCTCCTGCGCCGCGCTGCTCACCGACGGCTTTCGTTCGACCCGCTGGTCGCTCGTTTTCGGTGCCTCCGTGGGCGTGACCCTGCTGGAGCGTTTTCTCACCGGCGCCTACTTCGCCCCGATCTTCGCCGCCACCGCTGTCGGACTGCTGTTTTCCGCGGACCGCTGGCCCCGCCTGCGCAACCTCGCCTTCGCGGGCGGTATCGCCGCGGCACTGGCCCTGCCCTTTTTCTGGATGAGCCGCACGGCCATCTACACCTATTACTGGGTCGGCCATGTCACTGGCGCCGAGAGCGCCGCGCGTTTCCGCGGCTTCGACCTCGGGCATTCGTTGCAATTTGTCTTCGGTCACCTCGGCGACATGCACCTCGGCGCCTGGTTCGGCTGGACGGTGGCCGCACTCACCGGACTGCTGGTCCTGCTGCTGCTGATCGGGCCGCGCCGTCCGGGCGACGGCTTCGCCCGCGACTGGCTCTTCACCGGCCTCGCCTTCCTGCTCCTGCCCGCGGCCATCCTCACGCTGCACAAGCAGAAGTCGGAGTTCGTCCTCGGCGTCCTGGTGCCGGGCGTTGTGCTGCTGGTGCTGTGGCTCTGGCACATGCTCTGGAGCCGGCTCGAGTTCCGTTCCGCCCCGGCTTGGCGCCGCGTGCTGCCGGTCGTCCCCGCCCTCGCCGCGCTGTGGGCCGGCGGACGCTTCTTCGCCGAGCGCCAGCTCTGGTCGCCACACAGCGCGGAGTTCCGCGCGAGCGCCGGCGAGGTCAACCGCCTCGCCGACCGCATCTTCAATGCCTCACGCTCGCTCGGCCTCACGCACCCCTACATCGGCGTCGACCAAGTCGTGGATTTCATCGACGCCCCCATCCTGCAGGTGCTCAGCGTCGAGCGGCTGAAGACGCGCATTCCCTTTGTCATCCAGCTGCCGGACAGCATCATGGCGGACAAGGAGGAGGCGGTCTTCTACCGGCTGAAGCTCTGCGATTTTGTCGTCCTCACCGACGAGATGCCGGGCGACGGCTACTGGCCCTACGATAAGCAGATGCGCCGCCTCTATCCGCGGCTGAAGGAGTGGTGCGACGCCAACCTCCAGCCGGTCGAGACCTTCGCGCTGTTCGACCGCCGGATGACGCTTTACCAGCGCCACACTCCTCGCTGACACTCGCGGCCGAACATGCACGTCACCGTCCTCGGCCTCTGGCATCTCGGCAGCGTCACCGCCGCCTGCATGGCGCGCCATCATCGCGTCACCGGACTCGACTTTGACGAGACCGTTGTCGCCGGCTTGCGCGCCGGCCGCGCGCCATTGCACGAGCCGGGCCTTGACGGCCTGCTCTCCACCGGACTGGCCGGCGGCAATCTAACCTTCTCCGCTGATGGCGACACCGCCGCTTCGGCCGATGTCGTCTGGGTTTGTTTCGACACGCCGGTCGACGCCGATGACCGCTCGGACCTCGGCTGGGTGCACGACCGCCTTGCGCGCGTGCTGCCGGGCCTGCGGCCGGGCACGGTCGTGCTGATTTCCTCACAGCTGCCCGTCGGCACCTGCGCGCGGTTGGCGAGTCAGCACCCGGCGCTGCACTTCGCCTGCTCGCCCGAGAATCTCCGGCTCGGCAAGGCCATCGAGGCCTTTGAGAAACCCGCGCGCATCATCGTGGGCGCCCCGGCCGCGGCCCGGCCCGTGCTCGAGCAGCTCCTCGCGCCGGTCGGCGCCCCGCTCGTGTGGATGCGCACGGAGTCCGCCGAGATGGTGAAGCACGCGCTCAACTCCTTCCTCGCCCTCTCCGTCGCCTACATCAACGAGATCGCCGCGCTGGCCGAGACCGTCGGCGCCGACGCCCAGGAGGTCGCCGCGGGCCTCAAGAGCGAACCGCGCATCGGGCCGCGCGCCTACCTTGGGCCCGGCGGCCCCTTCGCCGGCGGCACCCTCGCCCGCGATGTCGTGACACTCACCCAGCTCGGACGGGAGAAAAACCTGCCGCTCGCCCTCATCCCCGCCATCAAGGAAAGCAACGACCGGCACCGGGGCTGGGCCCTCCGCAAGCTGCAGGGCGTCCTCGCCGGCGTGCCGTCGCCGGTCGTCGCCGTGCTGGGCCTCGCCTACACCCCCAACACCAGCACGCTCCGCCGCAGCGCTGCCGTTGAGCTCTGCCGCCAGTTGCTCGCGGCGAACATCCGGGTGCAGGCTTTCGATCCGCTCATCCGCACGGCCGACGAGGCCCACCGCGACCTGCCGCTCGCCGCCTCGGCCGCCGACGCCCTGCGCGGCGCGCACGCCGCCGTCATCTGCACCGAGTGGACCGAGTTCCGCGACCTCCCCTGGCCCTCTCTCCTGACGGGCATGGCCCGCCCGGTCGTCATCGACGCCAATCGCCTCGTCGAAAAAGCGGTGGCTCCCGCCGCCGGCGCTGTCTATCTCACTGTAGGACGTCCATGAAACTTTCCGGAAAAAACATCCTTATCACCGGCGGCAGTCAGGGCTTTGGCCGCCATATCGTCGAGGCCTTCCTGGCCGAGGGGGCCAACGTGGTCTTCTGCGCCCGCACCGCCGCGGACGTCGCCCGGACCCAGGCCGAGCTGACCTCCGGCCTCAAGCCCGGCCAGCAGCTCGCCGGCCTTGCCTGCGACGTCGCCGATCCCGCCAGCGTCGCAGCGCTCTTCGCCCGCGCCGCACAGCTCGGGCCGCTGCACGCCGTCGTCAACAACGCCGGCATCTACGGCCCCATCGGTCCGACCGAGGACGTGGCGCTCGCCGACTGGACGCAGGCCTGGTCGGTCAATGTCACCGGCACGCTCCTCGTCTGCCAGCACGCCGTGCGCGCCATGAAGCCGCGCGGCGCCGGCAAGATCATCAATATTTCCGGCGGCGGCGCCACCAATCCGATGCCGCGCTTCGTCGCCTACGCCGCCACCAAGGCCGCCGTCGTGCGGCTGACCGAGACGCTCGCCGAGGAATACCGCACCGACCACATCGATGTGAACGCCATCGCGCCGGGCGCGCTGCGCACCCGCATGACCGCGCAGGTGCTCGCCGCCGGCCCGGAAAAGGCCGGGGCCGATTTCTTCGCCAAGAACAAGAAGTGGTCCGACGAGGGCGCCGTGGACCCCAAGCTCGGCGCCGCGCTGTGCGTCTGGCTCGCCAGCGCGGAGAGCGACGGCATCACCGGCAAGCTCATCAGCGCCCAGTGGGATCCGTGGAAGGATCCGTCGAAATTCCGCGCCCTCGCCGCCGGAGACGTCTACACACTCCGCCGCATCGTGCCCGAGGACCGCCCGAAGAAATGACGGCTGCCCCGCTCCAGTTCGGCATAGTCGGCTGCGGCCTCATCGGCCGGAAACGCGCCGCCGCCCTCGCGCCCGGCCAGCTGCGCTACGCTTGTGACCTCGACGCCACCCGCGCCGCCGAGCTGGCCAAGACCCACCCCGGCGCCACCGGCACGACCGATTTCAACCAAGTGCTGGCCGACCCCGCGGTGACGGCCGTGATCGTCGCCACCCTCAACGGTTCGCTCGCTCCCCTCGCTCTCGCCGCCGTGCGCGCCGGCAAGCACGTGCTCGTGGAAAAGCCCGGCGCCCTCAACGCCGCCCAGCTGCGCACGGTGCACGCCGCCGCGGAGTCAGCCGGCGTCCGCGTGCGCCTCGGCTACAACCACCGCTTTCATCCCGCGCTGCAGAAAGCCCGGGAACTCGCCGACGCTGGCGCGCTCGGGCCGATGATGTTCCTGCGCGGCCGCTATGGCCACGGCGGCCGCAAGGGTTACGACCGCGAGTGGCGCGCCGATCCGAAACTCTCCGGCGGCGGCGAACTGATCGACCAGGGTGTGCACCTGATCGACCTCGCCGGCTGGTTCATGGGCGAGTTCGCCCAACTCGACGGCCACGCCGCGACCTATTTCTGGGACATGCCGGTGGACGACAACGCCTTCCTCTCGCTCCGCACCGCCGGCGGCCAGACCGCGTGGCTGCACGTCAGCTGCACCGAGTGGAAGAACATGTTCTCCCTCGAGCTCTACGGCCGCGATGCGAAGATCTCGATCGAGGGCCTCGGCGGCAGCTACGGCCCGGAGAAGTGCACCTATTACAAGATGCTCCCGCAGATGGGCCCGCCCGAGACCACCGTCTGGGACTACCCGGCCGGTGATAACTCGTGGAAACTCGATCTGACCGCCTTCGAGGAGGACATCCGCACCGGCCGCACCCCCAGTCCCGGCTTGCGCGAAGGCATCCGCACCCTCGAGATCGTCGAGGAAATCTACCGCAGCAGCGGCTACCCCGTCAGCGACGCGAGTCTTTGACCGGTCTCCTACCTCCCGTCTTCCCCCTTCTCCCTTTCGCCGATGATCATCACCCGTTCCCCCCTGCGCATCTCCCTTGGCGGCGGCGGCACCGACCTGCCCTCCTACTACCGCGAGCACGGCGGCTTCCTCGTGGCCGGGGCGCTCGACAAATACGTCTACCTCACGCTGCACCGCACCTTCGTGCCCGACCTGATCGTGAAGTATTCCAAGCTGGAGCGCGTCGCCACCGCCGCGCAGCTGGAACACCCGATCATCCGCGAGGCCTTCGGCCTGCTGGGCATGGACGGCAAATCGCTCGAGCTCACCTCCATGGCCGACATTCCGGGCGGCACGGGTCTCGGCTCGTCTGGCAGCTTCACCACCGCGCTCCTGAAGGTCCTCCACACCGCCAACAAGCACCTCATCTCGCCGAGCGAGCTGGCCGAGCAGGCCTGCCACATCGAGATCGACAAGCTCGGCGAGCCCATCGGCAAGCAGGACCAATACATTGCGGCCGTCGGCGGCATCACTGCGTTCACGTTTCACAAGGACGGCCGGGTGGAATACCGCCCCTGCAAGATCTCGGAGGAGACGCTTTTCAACCTGGAGGACAACCTGCTGCTCTTCTTCACCGGCTACTCGCGCTCGGCCTCCGCGATCCTCAAGGACCAGAACGACAAGTCGAAGCAGAACAACCAGGCGATGCTCGACAACCTGCATTTCACGAAGGAACTCGGCCACCAGTCGCTCGCCGCGCTCGAGGGCAGCAACCTCGGGGAGTTCGCGCGGCTGATGGACGTCCACTGGCAGCGCAAGAAGTCGCGCAGCGCCGGCATGAGCAACGACCGCATCAACGAGTGGTATGACTGCGCCATGGCGCACGGCGCCCTCGGCGGGAAGCTCATCGGCGCCGGCGGCGGCGGCTTCCTGATGTTCTACGCCGCCGACAAGACCAGGCTCCGTCACGCCATGCGCGAGAAGGGCCTGCAGGAGGTGCGCTTCCGCTTCGACTTCGAGGGCACGAAGGTCGTGACGCAGAATTGAGTCCATGCCCACTGCCGCCGATTTGCCCGTCGCGCTTCTGGCTGGCGGCCTAGCCACCCGGCTGCGGCCCGTCACCGAAAAGATTCCCAAGTTGCTCGTTGAGGTGGCGGGTGAACCGTTCTTCAACCATCAGTTGCGGCTGCTGAAGAAGGCCGGCCTCGCGCGCGTCGTGCTCTGCGTCGGCCACCTCGGCGAGATGATCGTCGAGCAATATGGCGACGGGACCAAGTGGGGCGTGCAGATCGAGTATTCCTTCGACGGCCCGAAACTCCTCGGCACCGGCGGCGCGCTCATCCGCGCACTGCCGAAACTGGGCGATGCCTTCTATGTCCTGTATGGCGACAGCTACCTGCCCATCGACTACCTCGAGGTCGGCCGGTCGTTCCTCAGCTCGGGCAAGCTCGGCCTCATGACCGTGTTCGAGAACCGCGAGGCCTACGACGCCAGCAATGTGTGGTTCGAGGAAGGCCGCATCAAACTCTACTCGAAGAAGGAAAAGCCGCCGCAGATGCGCCACATCGACTACGGCCTGGGCGTGTTTCGCGCCGCCGCCTTCGCTGGCTGCCCGCGCGCCGCCGTCGTCGACCTCGCCGCCGTCCAGACCGACCTCTGCACCCGCGGCGAGCTGGCCGGCTACGAGGTGAAGGAACGCTTCTACGAGATCGGCTCGCCCGCCGGCCTGAACGAACTCGACCAACTCCTCCGAAAACGTTCTGCTGGAGCCTAAATCCCCATGTCCTACGCCATCCAGCACCTGAAGGAGACGGCCGAGATCGTCTCAAAGCTCAACCCCGCCGACTGCGAGAAATGCGTCGCCGAGCTGCGCGCCACGCGCGAGCGCGGCGGCCGGCTCTTCATCCTCGGCGTCGGCGGCAGCGCGGCCAACGCCTCGCACGCCGTGAATGACTTCCGGAAGATCGCCGGGCTCGAGTGCTACGCGCCGACCGACAACGTCTCCGAGCTCACCGCCCGCACCAACGACGAGGGCTGGGCCAGCGTGTTCGTCGAGTGGCTGCGGGGCTCGCGCCTGACCCCCAAGGACACGCTCCTCATCCTCTCCGTCGGCGGCGGCAACCTCGAGAAGAACGTCTCGCCCAACCTCGTGCTCGCCCTCCAGTTCGCCAAGCAGGTCGGCGCCCGCGTCATCGGCATCGTCGGCAAGGACGGCGGCTACACCGCCAAGGTCGCTGACGCCTGCGTCATCGTGCCGGTGGTGAACCCGAACAACGTCACCCCGCACTCCGAGGCCTTCCAGGCCGTCGTCTGGCACCTCTTCGTCTCGCACCCCGACCTCAAGGTAAATCAGACGAAGTGGGAAAGCACGCGCTGAGCCGCGTCCTGCCATGATTAAGCGGCGCGCCGTTTTTCTCGACCGTGACGGAACGCTGAACGCGCCGCTCGTGCGCGACGGCAAGCCCTACCCACCCGCCACCACCGCCGATTTCCAGCTGCTCCGCGGTGCGGCCGAAGCCTGCCGGCAGTTGCACGCCGCCGGCTACGTGCTCGTCGTCGCCACCAACCAGCCCGATGTCGGGCGCGGCACGCAATCCCAGGCCTCAGTGGAGGCGATGCACGCGCACCTGCAAAAACTCATTCCGGAGATCGCCCGCATTGAGGCCTGCTACGCCCCCGGCCAGGGTGCCGCCCATCCGGAAAATCGCCGCCGCAAGCCGGAACCCGGCATGCTCACCGACGCCGCGCAGGCGCTCGGCCTCGAACTCGCGCAAAGCTGGATGGTCGGTGACCGCTGGCGCGACATCGATTGCGGCACCCGCGCCGGCTGCCGCACCGTCTTCATCGACTGGGGCTATGATGAGCCGCTGCGCGCGAAGCCGGATTTCACCGCGCGCAGCCTCGCGGAGGCCGCCGGCATTATCCTTGCCGAGTCCCGGACGATTAGCTGACTGGTCGCATGCTGAACCTCAATACCCTCAAGATCCACATCTACGCCGACGGAGCGGACAAGGCCGGTATCCTCGACCTCTACGCGAAGCCCTACATCAAGGGCCTGACGACGAACCCGACCCTGATGAAGAAGGCGGGCATCACGGACTACGAGGCCTTCGCCAGGGACATCCTCCAGACCGTCACCGCCAAGCCCATCTCGCTCGAGGTCTTCGCCGACGACTTCCCCGAGATGAAGCGCCAGGCGCTCAGGATCGCCGGCTGGGGAAAGAACGTCTACGTCAAGATCCCCATCACCAACACGCGCGCCGAGTCCGCCGTGCCGCTCATCCGCGAACTGGCGGCCCAGGGCGTGCAGCTCAACATCACCGCGATCCTCACGCTGGAGCAGGTCCGGGCCGTCGCCGCCGTGCTCAACCCGGCCGTGCCGTCCGTCGTCTCGATCTTCGCTGGCCGCATCGCCGACACCGGCGTCGACCCGATGCCGATCATGCGCGAGAGCCGCCAGATCCTCGCCGGCCAGCCGAAGGCCGAACTGCTCTGGGCCAGCGTGCGCGAGGTCCTCAACATCGTCCAGGCCGAGCAGAGCGGCTGCCACATCGTCACCGTCCAGCACGACATCCTCGCCAAGGCCGCCAAGCTCCTTGGCATGGACCTCGGCGCGCTCTCGCTCGACACGGTGAAGATGTTCGCCAACGACGCCGCCTCCGCCGGCTACAAACTCTGACACCGACTATAGGCTTCACTTCCCCCGGGGCGGTGCGTTGAGTTGCCCGCAACGATGAAGCCAGCCTCCCCGGAGCCCGCCGACCTTGTGCCCCGCCTGCGCCAGCAGCTGATTCTGGCCCAGGTGCGCATCATGGAGCTGGAGGATGTGCGCGAAACCCTGGCGCCCCGCCTGGCCGAACTGGAAAAACTGCTCGCCCAGGCCCAGACCCTCGCCGACCTGAAGACCGAGGAGGCGGCGCACCTGACCCGTGTCCTGACTGACACCCAGGCCCACGCCGCTCATCTGCACGAGATGGGGTTGAAGCTGGCTGCAGATCTCTCCGCGGTCGTGGCAAAACTTGAACAGCGTGAAACCCGCATAACCCAGCTGGAAGCCACCGTCCGGGAACTTGAATCCGGGCTCGCGACCATCAAGTCCTCGCGCAGCTGGCGCTGGACGGCCTGGCTCCGCACCCTCGGCGGAAAATGAGCGCGCCGGTGCTGCATGGCGAAGTCGAGTCGCCCCGCCCCCTGCGCGCGGCGGGCGGCAAAGTTTCCCTCCGCGGCTGGTGCCTGGTCGCCGGTGAAGCCGAGGCCCCGCCGGTCCGGCTTGTCACGACCAAGTCAGTGTTGCCCATGTCCGCTCGGGTCGCGCGCGCGGATCTGCCCGGCCTCTTCCCGGCCGAACCGGCGGCCGCGTTATCGGGCTTCAGCATCGAGGGCACGCTGCCCGCGGGCCTGCACCACGCACGCTTCGAGGCCCGACTGCCGGACGGATCCTGGCAGGCTTTCAAGGAGCTGACCCTTGCCACCGGGTCGGAGCCTTTCATCGCCGCACTCGACGAGCCTGTCGGCACGGGTGTCCTGCGCGACCGCGTGAGAGTGGGCGGCTGGGCCCTCGATCCCGCCGGGCCGGTCGCCGAGCTTTTCCTGCGCTACGGTCACCGCCGGATTCCCTGCGTGATCAACCAGCCGCGCGCGGATGTCGCCGGGACGTTTCCCGCCCTGCCCCATGCCGCCCGCGCCGGTTTCACCAGCGAGGATTTCCTCGTCGCGGGGCACGGCCCCGTCCGCATCGAGGCGCGGCTGGCCGACGGCCGCACCGCGATCGTCCCGACCGATGTGACCTTCAGCATCGCCACGGACGAGAACCACGGCCCGGAGCTCGATCTCACCGCGGCCCGGATCGGCCTCGAGGCCGGCGCGCCCCGGGAACTCCCCCCGACCCCGCCGGCCGGCCGGCCGCTCAACGTCCTCTTCATCCTGCCGGGCAGCTTTGCCGCCAACAGCGCGCTGCACGTCGCCGCGCTGGCCAACGGGCTCGCCGCCGCCGGCCACTCCTGCGCGGTCGCCGTCGCCCGCGACCCCGGCACGCTCGCCCACCTCGACCGACCGGCCTTCCGCGGCCTGACCCACGCCCAGGCGGAGCACGACCCGGACTTTCCGGACAAGCGCGGCCCCGATGTCGTCCACGCCTGGACCACCCGGGAAAACGTGCGCGTGCTGGCCGAGAAGCTCCGCTCGCGGCACCGCGCGCGCGTCTTCGTGCACCTCGAGGACAACGAGCAGCAGGTGCTCGCCCTCACCCTGGGCCGGCCGTGGGAGGAAATCCTCGCTCTGCCCGACGCCGAACTCGGCCGCCTCCTGCCGCCCGACCTGTCGCACCCGCGGCTGGGCCGGGGCTTCCTCCAGCGCTGCGATGCCGTCACCGTCATCCTTGACCGGCTGCGCGAGTTCGTGCCCGCCGGGAAACCCTGCCTCACCCTCCCGCCCGCGGCAGATGCCCGGCACTTTTACCCGCGGCCGGTGCCAACGGCCTTCCGCGCCGCGTTGCAACTGCCCCCGGGGACCACGGTGCTTTGCTACCACGGCAACGTTCACGCCTCGAACGCCGCGGAGGTGCGCGAGCTCTACGCCGCCGTGCTGGAGCTCAACCGCACCGGCACGCCCGTCACCCTTGTCCGCACCGGTCTCGACCGGGTGGACTTCCTCGGCGACCTTGCCTCCGCTGTCGCCCCGCACGTCCTCGCGCTCGGCCTGCTCTCGCACCACCACCACCTGCCGGCGCTCCTTTCGCTGGCCGACATCTTTGTGCAGCCGGGCGTGCCCGACGCCTTCAACGACTACCGCTTCCCGTCGAAACTGCCGGAGTTTTTCGCCCTGGGGCGGCCCGTCGTGCTCCCGCGCACCAACCTCGGCACGACGCTCCGCCACGGCACCGACGCCTACGTGCTCGACCGCGCCGACGCGGCGGGCATCGCCGGCGCCGTGCGCGCCCTGCGGGCCGACCCGGTGCTTGCCGAGAAGCTCGGCCGCGGGGCGGCGGCCTATGCGGCCGAGCACTTCAGCTGGGCGCGCAGCGCGGCCGCGCTTGCCAGGTTCTACGCCACGCTGGCAACGTCCTGACCCCGCATGTCCGCCATACCGCATCGCCTGTTCGTCACCGGGGGCCGGGGCCGCCTCGCCTCGCTCATCGCGGATCATTTCCGCGCACCGGCGCATGACGTGCGGATGTTCTCCCGCACGGCGGGCCACGGCTTCCACGCGCTCGACGACCTGGTTACGGGGCGCAACCTGACCGCCGGCACGGTGCTGCACCTCGCGTGGAGCACACTGCCCGCCACCTCGGAGCGCGACCCCGGCGCGGAGGCCCGGCACGACCTGCCCTTGCTCGAGAGGATGCTGGCCGCCCTCGGCCGCTCGCCGGCGCGGGACGGGCTGCACTTCGTGTTTTTTTCCACCGGCGGCGCCGTCTACGGCAACGCCCCCGGCCGGCCCAATGTCGAGACCGACCCCTGCCATCCTCTCAGCAGCTACGGGCGGGCCAAGTGCGCCGCCGAGCAGCTGGTCGAGGCGCACACCGCCCGGCTCGGCCTGGCCAGCACCATCCTCCGCATCTCCAATCCCTACGGCTATCCCGTCCCGAAAAGCCGCGCCCAGGGCCTTATCCCGCACGCGCTGCGCTGCGCGGTCGAGGGCCAGCCGCTCACGCTCTGGGGCGACGGTTCCGCGCGGAAGGACTTCCTCTACTACACCGACTTCCTCTCGGCCCTCGAGGTGGTCATCGCCCGCCGCCTCACCGGGCTCTACAACCTGAGCGCCGGCGAATCGCACCGCGTGAGCGAGGTGATCAACCTCGTCGCCGAGCATACCGGCCGCCCGGTCGCGCTCTCGCACACCGCGGCCCCGGCCTGGGACGTGCACGACAGCCTGCTCGCCAATGACAAGTTCGTCGCCGCCACCGGCTGGCGCCCGCAGGTCTCGCTCGACGAGGGCATCCGCCGCGCCGCCGCCGGTTACGCCGGCCACTGACCCGCCATGGCCGCTCCCGCTCCCGCCGCCGCTCCCACCAAGCCGCTCGTCTGGCTTTGCGTGATTATGCTCGGGCTGGCGCTCTGGCTCACCACCCGCGGCTGGCACAACAGCATCCTCGACCGGCACGAGTTCCGCCAGCTGCAGACCGCAACCACCGCCCACTGGATCAAGGCGGAGGGCTACAAGCTCGACTATGAGACACCGCTCTTCGGTCCGCCATGGTCGATCCCGATGGAGTTTCCCGTCCACCAGTGGATCGTCGCCACCACGAGCAACCTGCTCGGCACGCCGCTCGAGCCGACCGCCCGCGGCGTGGGCGTCTTCTTCCTCTTCGCGCTGCTGCCGGCGGTCTATGGCCTCGCCGGCTTCTTCGGGCTGGCCGCCTCGCGCCGCCTCCTCGTCACGGCGGCAGTGCTGGCGTCGCCCACCTACCTCTTCTACTCGCGCGCCTTCATGATCGAGACCACCGCACTGTGCTTCTCGACATGGTTCCTCTATGCGCTCGGCCGGGCCGTGCGGGACAAAAACCTGCTTTTGTCCGCCGGCGCGACGACCTTTGCCGTGCTGGCCGCGCTGGCCAAGGCGACGACCTTCCTCGTTTTCCTGCTGCCGGGCGGCCTGCTGTTCGTGTGGCTTTGGCTCCCGCACTGGCGGGCGCGCGCCACGACCGGCGCGAAGGTGTGGGTGACGGCCGCGCTCGGCGCCGCGCCCGTGCTGGTGGCCGTCGGGCTCGCCCAGTGGTGGGTGAAGCATTCCGACCGGCTCAAGCACTCCAACCCCTTCTCCGGTTTCCTCGCCTCGACCGAGCTGGTAAAATGGAACTGGGGCACCTGGGCCCAGCGCACCTCGGCGGAATTCTGGTCGGTCGCCTGGGAGAACATCCGCACCTGCGTGCTCGGCGAGGTGCCGCTGGCGGTGATGCTGCTGTCCTTCGCCCTGGTGACACCCGCGGTCCGTCGCGTGGCCGCCGCCGGCGTGGCCTGCTTCCTCGGCGGGCTGCTGCTCTTCTCGAACCTGTTTTTCTTCCACGACTACTATTACTGCGCCAATGCGCTCCTCCTCCTGGCCGCCGCTGGCTTCCTGCTGGCGGGGGTCTGGGATAACGACCGCCTGCCGCTCGCCGCGCGCAGCGTGGTGCTGGCCCTGTTCTTCGGAGGGCAGCTGCTCACGTATCACCGCGGCTACGGGGAACACCTGCGCAATCCGCCGCCAGCCCCGCCGGGCATCGCGGAGGTCATCCGCACCAGCGTGCCGGCCGACGGTGTCATCCTCATTTACGGCTGGGACTGGAATTCATTCATCCCCTACTATGCCCAGCGCCGTGCCGTCATGGTGCCGGGCGGGCGCGAGGAGGAATTCAAGGTCCTGGGCGACATCCTCGCCAAGCTGCCGCCCCGCCGCATCGCCGCGATGCTCGTGCGCCATGACCCGCGGCGCATCGACAAGCTCGGCTTCGTCCGCGAGCGAACCAGCCGCTTCAATCTCTCCGCCGCCCCCTTCGCCACCAGCGAGGCCGGTGACCTCTACCTGCCCGAGGAGGCCATCCCGGCCGCCGCGGTCGCGGTGGCGGGGCGGACCTTCGACGGTGTCACGCTCAGCACAGAGCCGCCCGCCGATCCCAACGCGGCGAAACTGCTACCGAACGACCTCGCCGGGCTCGACCTGGGCATGACCACGCCCCGGCCAACCAGCGCGCGCAGCATGTTCGGTTTCAGCGTCGGCGAGGTCGGGCTTGACCACCGGGTCCTCCTCGCCCACCCCGACTCCGAACTGCACTTCACGCCGCCGTCCGGCGCCCGGCGTATCACCGCCGAGGTTGGCATCAATGCCGCGGCCTACGCCCCCGACGCCAAGGCCGTCACTGACGGCGTGACCGTCGAGATCGCCGAGCTTCGCGCCAACGGCCTGCGCCGCGTGCTCTACCACCGCCACCTCGATCCGGTAAAGGAGCCGGCCGACCGCGGCCCGCAGCCCGTCGTGCTCGACGCCGCCGGTCCTTTTGACGGCACAATCGTGTTCAAGCTCACCCCGGGCCCGCAGAACAACATTGTGAACGACTGGGCCTACTGGGGCCGCATCGAGATCCGCTGAGCCAGCCGGACCGGAACAGGCTTTACTGGCACTGCCCGCGGCCGCTTAATTCCGGCCCCTGCATGACCGCCCCGGCCGCGCCCAAATTCCACATCGACAGTCCCGCGACCTGGCGGCCGGAAGTCGCCGGCCTCGAGGTCGTCGGTTGGCTCTACCCGGGGGAAACCGACAAGTGCGCGGACATCCGGGCCCGGGTCGACAAGCGGGCCTACCTCGGCATCTACGGCCTGGAGCGGCCTGATGCCCAGCAAGCCCATGGCGGCTCGCTGGCGGCCCGCCGCACGGGCTTCCTCCTGCGCGTCGTGGTCTGGCGCGGCGCGCGGGAACTCGCGCTCGACTGGCACGACGGCACGGAGTGGCGCGAGTTCTTCCGCACCCCGCTCGACACCTCCGCCCTGCCCGCCGACGCCACCAAGCCGCCGCGCCTCATGCGCGCCGCCCTGGTCTACCAGACGCTCCACTACCTCTACCGCCACTTCCACCGCGCCCCGTGGGGCGAACTCTGCCGCGAGACCGACGCCGTGCTGCGCGACGTCCTCACGCCGACGAGCGATGTCGTCATCGGCGACCGCTTCATCGGCCACATCGAGAACCCGGGCTACTGGATCAACGCGGGCTACGACAAGTTCCGCATCACCGGCTGGATCTTCGGCGTCGGCCGCCACATCGGCCAGCTGAGCGCCACCACCGGGGTGCTGACGGAGAACCGACTCGTCTACCCGAAGGACCGGCCCGACGTCGCCTCCCACCGCACCGACCACGCGAACGCGCTGAAGTCCGGCTACTACGGCCTCGTCGACATCCGGAAGGACACGCCAAATCCCGCCAACCTGAAGATCTTCGCCGAGACCGGCGACGGCACGCGACCCCTTGCCTTCGCCCGCCGCATGTATCTCGACCGGCGCGACGAGCACTCCGGTCCCATCCCGGTCTACCGCACCGCGCTTTTCGTGAAGGTCGTCCTCGCCTTCCTGCGCGGCGTCCCGCTGGGCCGATACAAATTCGACAGCTGGGCGCAGTCGCACGTCGAGATCAAGCGCCTGCAGGACCACCTCGCCGCCACGCTCAGCCGCGGCGAGCAGAAGAAAATCCCGCAGGCCATTGTCCGCCGCCGCGACCAGGATCCCTACACCCGCTGGTGCTGGCACAACCGCCTGACCCCGCGCCTCCGCGCCGTGCTGGCGGCGGACGCCGCCGCCCTCGTGAAAGCCGGCGGCCCGCTGATCAGCCTCGCCGTCCCCGCCTACAACACGCCGGAGAAATACCTGCGCGAACTGCTCGAGTGCCTGCAGCAGCAGCTCTACCCGCGCTGGGAACTCTGCATCGCGGACGACGCCTCGCCGCAGCCGCACGTCCGCCGCATGCTGGAGGAGGCCGCCAAGTCCGACGCCCGCATCAAGCCCGTCTTCCGCCCGCAGAACGGCCACATCGCCCGCGCCACCAACTCGGCCCTCGAGGTCGCCACCGGCGAGTTCGTCGCCCTGCTCGACCACGACGACCTGCTGCCGCACGACGCCCTGCTCCACGTCGCCTCGGCCATCGCGCGCCACCCGACCGCGGGCTACCTCTACACCGACGAGGACAAGATCGACGACACCGGCCGCCGCTTCGACCCGCAGTTCAAGGGCGGCTGGAGCCCCGAGATGGCGCTCACCCACAATTACACGCACCACCTCACCGTCATCCGCCGCGACATCGTGGCCAAGGCCGGCGGCCTGCGCCCCGAGTTCAACGGCGCGCAGGACATCGACCTGTTTCTCCGCTGCTGGGAACTGATCGACGCGAAGGACGTGATCCACGTGCCCTTCGTCGGCTACCACTGGCGCGCGCACGCCGAGAGCACCGCGACCCGCGGCGACCAGAAGGGTTATCTCTTCGAGGCCGCCCGCAAGGGTATTGCCGAGGCCGTCGTCCGCCGCGGCCTGCGCGCCGAACCCGTGCTGCCGGAATTAGCGAAGAACTACGCGCTCTGCCTCCACCAGCTGAAGTGGAGCCCGGACGTCCTGCGCGAGAATCCCGTCACCATCGTCATCCCGACGAAGAACCGCGCCGACCTGCTGCGCACCTGCCTCGATTCGCTCGCCCGCACCACGCCGAAGGAGTCCGTGACGGTCGTCGTCGTGGACGACAACTCCACCGAACCCGATGCGCTGGCCTACCTCGCCTCGCTGCCGGCGCGCACCGATCTGCGTGTCGAAGTCGTCAGGGCCCCGGCCATGCCCGAGGGCTTCAATTATTCGCGCCTGGTCAACCTCGGCAGCGCGCGCGCCGACACCCCGCTGTTGCTGCATCTCAACAATGACGTCGAGGCGCTGGCGCCCGGCTGGCTCGAGGATCTCGCGGGCTGGCTCTCGATCCCCGGCACCGGTGTAGCCGGCGCCAAGCTCCTCTACCCCGACGGCACGCTCAACCACGCGGGCATCGGCCTGAGCCGCGGCGACGGCCTGGCGCACGTCCTCTTCGAGAAAGAGCAGGCCGACGACCTCGGTTATCTCTTCCTGCCGCACGCCGCGCGCAACGTCGCCGCCGTCACCGGCGCCTGCCTGCTCACCCGCACCGACCTCTACCGCAGGCTCAACGGCTTCGACGAGGTCAAGCTCCAGGTCGCCTACAACGACGTGGACTACTGCCTCCGCGCCGGCGCCGCCGGGTTCCGCACCGTGTGGTCGCCGCAGGCCGTGCTGCGCCACGTCGGCAGCGCCTCCCGCGGCAATACCTACGCCGAGCGCGAGCACGTCGAGTATATCGCCCGCCACGGCAGCGACCGCGACCCCTTCATCAGCGAGGCGCTCGACTTCCCGCCGCGCAACCTGCCGCTCAACCCCTACCACGACCGCTACGCGCAGACCGCCCGGCCGTTCCGCGCCACCGTCATCACGCACAACCTCAACTTCGAGGGCGCGCCGATTTTCATCTTCGAGCTGGCCCGCTACCTCGCCGAGCAGCCTGGCCTGCAGATCACTGTGGTCTCCCCGCAGGAGGGCCCGCTGCGCCAGCGCTTCGAGGATGCCGGCCTCAAGGTCGAGATTTGGGATGTCTCCGCGCTGCTCGGCGCGAAGGACCCGGCCGGCTTCGCCGCCGCGCTGCAGGTTTTTGGCGCCGCGCGCAGCTGGGACGGCACCGACGTCTTCGTCTGCAACACCATGCTGACCTTTTGGGCCGTGCACCTCGCCGCCCACCTCGGGAAAACCTCCGCCCTCTACATCCACGAGAGCAACAGCGTGAAGCGCTTCTTCCAGCCGCTGCTGCCGGCCCAGCTGCACGAAACCGTCGAGGACGCCTTCCGCCTCGCCACCCGCGTCGTGTTCACCGCCAAGGCGACCCGCGACATCCACGAGGAACTGAACGTCAACGACAACTTCCGCACGCTGGCGAGCTGGGTGGACTTCGGCCGCATCGAGCAGTTCGCCGCCGCGCACGACAAGCGCGCCCTGCGCCTCAAGCACGGCCTCGACCCCGACGCCGTGCTCGTCGTCAACATCGGCTCCGTCTGCGAGCGCAAGGGCCAGCACATCTACATCCGCGGTATCGACCTCCTCGAGAAGGAGCTGCCCGCACTTTTCCCGGGGAAGAAGATCCAGTGGGTCATGGTCGGCGCCCGCGAGGGGCTCTACATGGAGACGCTGCGCGAGGACATCCAGCTGATGGGCCTGCACGACGTGCAGATCTTCGCCGAGACGCCCGACATCTACGATTTCTACCGGCTGGCCGACATCCTCGTGTGCACGAGCTTCGAGGAGTCCTTCCCGCGCGTGCTGCTCGAGGCGATGGTCTTCGGCACGCGCATCGTCAGCACCGACGTCAACGGCATCCCCGAGATGGTGACCAACACCGACGAGGCGCACCTCGTGCCCGCGGGCGACCCCTTCAAGCTCGCCGCCGCCCTCAAAATGGCGCTCGCCGACCACTGCGCCGGCAATCAGAAGATGCTCTCGATGGCCTACGCCCGCGCCGCCCGCAACTACCATCAGGCCCGCGCCCTGCCCGCCCACCTGCAGGCCGTCCGCGAGGCGTGGCTCGGCTGAGCGCCCCCGGATGCACGAGACCGCAACCAGCTTCAGCCACCTCGAGTCCCCGGCGCCCGACGCGGCGCTGCCGCCGGGTCCGCACCTGCTCCGCGGCTGGGTCTGGCCCAAACCGGGCGGCCACTTCACCAACGTCCGCGCCCGCGTCGCCGGCCGCGCCTTCGCCGGCATCCACGGCCGACCTCGCGCCGACCTCGCCGCTCATTTCCAGACCGGCCGACCCTATGCCCTCGCGGAATTCTCCATCGCCGTAGATCTGCCGCCCGGCGCCATCGAGGTGACACTCGAGGCGCTGGAAATCGAGGGCCGCTGGACGCCGTTCCAGACCTTCACCTACCACGTCGCCGAGCGCACCGCCCCCGCCGCCGAGCCGCCGCCCCCGCGGCCGCTGCGCTGGCATGATTTCGGCCGCGGCCTTGATTTCATCCTGCGCTCGCGCCGCACTCGGCCCGACGCCTCGTGGGTGAAGCTCGCCGCGGAACTCGCCGCCGACCTCCCCGTCGGCCAGGACCAGCTCTACCCACCCGACCCCTTCATCGGCCACGCCGACGAGCCGGCCCTGGTGAACCGCAGCCGCTTCGGCCTCCTGCCGGTCGTGGGTTACATTTTCCACAAGACGCAACCGATCAAGCGGCTCTGGGGCACCGCCGACCTGCAGGCACTGCAGCCACTCACGCTTGGCCGCGCCACCGCCAACATTGCCCCGCACTTCCCGCAATATCCCGCGGCCGGCACCTCCGGCTACGAGGGTTATATCGATGTGCCCCCGCAGCTGCCGAACCCGGTGACCCTGCGCCTCTACGCCGAGATGCCCGACGGCTCGCTGCACCTTGTGCAGGTCCGCACCACCCGCCGACACGACGCCGAGGAGGAAAAATATCCCTACCCGCCGCTGACGGCCGACGATTTCACCGCGGCGCTCACCGCCTGGCAGAGCGCGCTGCGCGTGCGCGGCTTCGAAGTGACGCGGGACGCCGAGCTTAAGACCGAAATCGAGCGCCTGAGCGCGGTCGCCACCCGTTTGCCGGCCACACCGCGGACGCCGCCGCCCGCCCGGGTCCCAAACCGCGCAATCCAGCCGCTCAAGCGCGTCATCCTCGCCAGCCACAACCTCAACCTCGAGGGCGCCCCGCTCTTCCTGCTCGACCTCGCACGTCATCTCGCCGCCTCCGGTGCGGCGCTGAACGTCGTGAGCGCGGCCGACGGCCCGCTGCGCGAGCGCTTTGCCGCCTGCGGCGCGAAGATTGCGATCGTCGATGCCGCGCCCGTGTTTCGCGCCGCCAGCGCGACGGACGTCGACGCCGCGATCGCCACGCTTGGCCGTGCGTTTGATTTCACGGCGGCCGATCTGGTCATCACCAACACCTTCACGACCTTCTGGGCCGTGCAGGCCGCGAAGGCCGCCGGCCAGCGCGTGCTGTCCTATATTCACGAAAGCACGAGCCCGTCCGCCTTCTACGGCGGCAGCGTGCATCCTGCCGTCGTGGCCCTCGCGGACGAGGCCCTCGCCCTGGCCGACTCCGTCACCTTCACCAGCGACGCCACGCGCCGTTATCACGCCGGTCCGGGACGACCGGTGCAGTCGGCCGTGCTCACGCCCGGCTGGGTGGACGTCGGCGCCATCGACGCCTGGCGCACCGCGCATCCGCGCGAGACACTGCGGGCCGCCTTCGGCATCAAACCGGACGAACTGCTCGTCACCAACGTCGGCACCGTCTGCGACCGCAAGGCCCAGGTCAGCTTCGCGCGCTCCGTCGACCTCTTCAACCGTCGCTACCCCGACCTCGCCGCCCGCACCAAGTTTATCCTGCTCGGCGGGCGCAGCGCGCCCTTCGACGACTTCCTCCGCGACATCCTCGCGAACCTCGCCCTGCCCAATCTCACCGTGCATCCGGAGACGCCGGACTTCCTCGGCTACTACGCCGCGGCCGATGTCAGCGCCTGCTCCAGCTACGAGGAATCCTCCCCGCGCGTCGTGTTCGAGGCGATGGCCTGCGGCACGCCGCTGCTGGCGTCGGACATCCCGGGCATCAGTGAGACCGCCCGCGACGGCCTCGAGGCAATGCTCGTTCCGCCCGGTCACACCCCCGCCTGGACCGACGCTCTCGCCAAACTCCTGAACAATCCCGCCGCCGGCCGCGAACTGGCCGCGCGCGCCCGCGCCCGCATCGAATCCCACTTTGCTGCCGGCATCGTGCTGCCCCGACACACCGCACTCGCCTGCGCCGTGGCCGCTGGTCAATCTGCGTCATGAACGAAGCCGCCGGCTGGCAGTTTGACGTCGAGGTCCGACCGGCCGACTGGCGCTTTCCCGCCGGGGCGTCATGGCTCGCGGGCTGGATCTTCGCGGGGAAGGACCGCTTCGTCACCGACCTGCGGGTGTGGATCGACGACCGGCCCTTCCTCGGCCTGCCGGGCCTGCCCAAGCCGGGAATGGACGAGAAATTTCTCGGCCGGGCCGGGCCGCCCTATTCCGGCTTCGTGCTGCAGGTCACCCCGCATCGCGGCGCCGGCCAACTGCGGCTGGAGGCCAGGGATTCCGCGGGTCTCTGGACGGAGCTTTTGCGCACAGCCATCACCGTTGCGCCCGACGCACCGGAATGTCCGCCGGCCCGGCCGCTGGCGTCGCGCCTGGTCGAGCTGGTGCCGGCCCTACTCCGGCTGCACGCGGCGCATCCCGGCCGGCCGTTCGCCGGGCTGGCCGACGAGGTTGTGTCCGCCGCAATCGCCGCGCCGCTGAATTCCCTGCCCAACCCGCCATTCCACGGCGCGCTGGAGGAACCCACCGCCACCGGCCGTCTGCGCTACGGCCGGCTGGCTGTCACCGGCTGGCTCGCCCATCGCACCGCCAGGATCAGGCGCCTGACCGCGATCGCCGACGCCGTGCAGGAATCCACCCTGCTGCACGGCCTCGCGCGCAACGACGTCGGCTCGGTCTTTGGCAACCTGCCGCAGCAGGCGCAGTTTGTCGGCCAGGTGGACTTGCCTGACGGCCTGGGCGGCCCGGCGCTGCTCAAGATTTTCGCCGAGCTGGACAACGGGGAGAAACACCTCGCCTTCGCCCAGCGCTTCACGCCGCAGATCCTCGCCGGAGCCGAAAGCCCGTTGCCGCCGTATTCCCGGCTGACCCTCGCCCGCACGCTCTGGGCGCTGCGCGGCGCGGCGCGGCGGCACGGCCTCGTCACCGGCCCGGCCGGGCAATTTTTCTCTGCGGCCCGGGCCGCCGGGGCGACCTACGAGGCCGAGGCCCCGGGGCCCGCCCAGCGAACCTCCGCGGCGGTGCCGCCCCAACCCGTCAAGTCCGCGCCGCTGCGGATTCTGGTCGCGACGCACAACCTGAACTTCGAGGGCGCCCCGCGGCTGGTGCTCGAGCTGGCGCGCTACCTGGCCCGCACGCCGGGCAGTCGAGTCCGCGTGATCTCGCCGCAGGAGGGTCCGCTGCGTCGCGCCTTCGAGGAAGCGGGTATGTCCGTCGGCATCGTCGACGTCGCACCGGCCCTTGCCGCCGCCACGCCCGAAGCGTTCCACGCCGCGCTGGCCGCCACGGTCCGGCCCGACTGGGATCAGGTCGACCTCGTCGTGGCCAATACGATGGTTTCCTTCTGGGCCGTCCATGCGGCCCGCAGCGCCGGCAAACCCGCCGTGCTCTACGTCCATGAGAGCGCCCCGGTCTGCCGCTTCTTCGGCGACATCCTGTCACCCGCGCTTTTCCCCGTCGTGGAGGCCGCCTTCCGCGACGCCACGCGCGTCGTTTTCACGGCCGGGGCTTCGCGCGCCATGTTCGACCGGCTGGGCGACGGCGGCAACTTCCGCGTGCTGCCCAGCTGGTTGGACCGCGCGGCAATCGACCGCTTTGTCGAGGCGCAGGACCGGGCCGCGCTCCGCGCCAAGCACGGCCTCGACCCCGCCGCTGTCGTGCTGCTCAACCTTGGCACGGTGTGCGAGCGCAAGGGCCAGCATAATTTCATCCGCGCCGCCCAGCTGCTGGCGCCTGAGCTGCGGGCCGCGCCGGCCGGCCGGCCGGTCGAGTTCGTGATGGTCGGCGCGCGGGAGGACGGCTTCCTCGCGCTCCTGCGGCAGCAGGTGGCGGACGCCGGCCTGGCCAATGTGCGGTTCGTGCCGGAGACGCGCGAGAACCTCGACTGGCTCCGGCTGGCCGACCTCCTCGTCTGCACGAGCTTCGAGGAATCCTCGCCGCGCGTGCTGCTCGAGGCCGCCCTGTTCGGCCTGCCCATCGTGACCACCAACGTGAACGGCATCCCGGAGATCGTGACCGCGGACGAGGCCTGGCTGGTCCGGCCCGGCGACCCCCATCAGCTCGCCGGCGCGATCCGCGCGGCGCTCGCCGCCCACCGGGCCGGCGACACCCGTCGCGCCGCCCGGGCCCGGGAAACAGTGGCGGCCCGCTTCGACGAGGCCGTTTCCCTGCCGCAACATCTCGCCCTCGCCAACGAAGCCGCCGCCCGCTTACCGTGACCCATGCCTGAATCCGCCGGCTGGCAGTTCGCAGTCGAGATCCATCCGCCCGACTGGTCTTTCCCCGCGGGGAAAACCTGGATCGGCGGCTGGATTTATGCGGGCCGGGAGCGCCTCGTCACCGACCTGCGCGCCTGGGTGGACGGCCGGCCCTTCCTCGGGCTGCACGGCCTGCCCAAGCCCGACCTGGATGCCAAGCTCCTCGGCCGGCCCGGCCCGCCCTACACCGGCTTCGTGCTCCTGCTCGAGCCCCATCGCGGCGCCTCCGTGCTGCGGCTGGAGGCGCGCGACCCCGCCGGCAACTGGACGGAGTTTTTCCGGCAGCCGATCACGGTCGCCGCCGGGGCCGCGCCCTGCCCCGCCCCACCTTCGCTGGCCGAGCGGCTCGCCGGGCTGATGCCCCCGCTCCTGCGCCGGCACACACAGCAGCCGCACGCACCATGGGCCGCCCTCGCCGACGAGATCGTCTCCGCCGCCCTGGCCGTGCCGCTCGACGCGCTGCCCGTCCCGCCCTTCTTCGGCGCGCTCGAGGAACCACGGTCCACGACCGGCTGGCTGCGCTACGGCCGCATGTCCGTCACCGGCTGGCTGACGCACCGCACCGCGAAGATCAAACGCATCACCGCCCTGGCGGACGCGGTGCAGGAGTCGCCGCTCCTGCTCGGCCTGCTGCGGCCCGACATCGCCGACGTCTTCACCGATCTGCCCGGCCGGGACCACTCGCAGTTCAGCGGCCACGTGGACCTGCCGGCCAACCAGAGCGCTCCGGCCCTGCTCAAGGTTTTCGCCGAGCTGGACAACGGGGAAAAGCACCTCGCCTTCGCCCGACGCTTCACGCCCTGCGTGATCGCCGGCGCCGACACGCCACTGCCGACTCTCTCCCGCCTGACCTTCGCCCGGGCGCTCTGGTCGCTGCGGGCCTCGGCGCGGCGCCATGGCCTGCCGCTGGGGGATGGGGCCAAGCTGATCGCCGCGGCCAAGGAAGCCTGGTCAGCCTATCGCGCCGAGGCACCAGCCCCGGTGCGACACCACCGGCCGGCAGCCGGGGTGACCGTCGCCCCGGCGGGGAATGCGCCGCTGCGGGTGCTGGTCGCGACGCACAACCTCAACTTCGAGGGCGCGCCGTGGTTCATCTTCGAGCTCGCCCGCTACCTTGGCCGCCAGCCCGGGGTCAGCATCCGCGTGATCTCGCCGCAGGAGGGCCCGATGCGCCGGATCTTTGCGGACGCGGGCATGCCGGTCGAGGTCGTGGACCTCAAGGCCGCCCTCGCCGCCGCCTCGCCCGCGGAATTCACCGCCGCCCTGCACGCCGCCGTGAAGACCGACTGGGCGCAGGTGGACCTGCTCGTCGCCAACACCATGGTCTCGTTCTGGGCCGTGCAGCTCGCCCGGGCCGCGCAGAAACCCGCGCTGCTCTACGTGCACGAGAGCACGGCCGTCCGCCGCTTCTTCGCGCCGATCCTGGCGCCCGCGCTGTCCCCGCTCGTGGAAGAGGCGTTCCGCAGCGCCTCCCGCGTCGTGTTCACGGCGGACTCCTCCCGCACGGTCTTTGAATACCTCAACGACCGCGGCAATTTCCGCCTGCTGCCGAGCTGGGTGGACGTGGCGCGGATCGACGCCTTTGCCGCCGCCCACGACAAGGCCGCGCTGCGCCGCAAGCACGGGCTCGATCCGGACGCCGTGCTGCTGGTCAACATCGGTTCCATCTGCGAGCGCAAGGGCCAGCACATCTACCTCCGCGCCGCCGAGCTGCTGCGCGAGGAGCTGCGCCACACCTATCCCGGCAAAAAAATCCAGTGGGTCATGGTCGGCGCGCGCCCCGGCCTCTACCTCGACTCGCTGAAGCAGGAGGCGGAGCTGCACGCGCTCGACAACGTCCTGTTCCTGCCGGAGACCGGCGAGATCCACGACTTCTACCGGCTCGCCGACATCTTCGTGTGCACCAGCTTTGAGGAATCCTTCCCGCGCGTCCTGCTTGAGTCGGCCGCCTTCCGCCTCCCGATCGTCAGCACCAACGTCAACGGCATCGCCGAGATGCTCGCGCCCGACGAGGCCTGGCTTTTGCCGCCCGGTGACCGCTACCAGCTGGCCGAGGCCGTGAAGTCGGCGCTCGCCGCCTTGTTCGCCGCCGACACCACCCGCCCCGACCGGGCGCGCGCAGCCATCGTGCGCCGCTTCCACGAGGCCAATTCCCTGCCCCTCCACCTCGCGCTGGCCCGCGAGGCGGCCGGACGCTGACAGCGTCGCGGGGCTTGCGCCCCGGCCGCCCGTCCGCCTTAGTTCATCGCTCGAACCGTGAACGAAAACGACGCCTATATCTTTGATGTGGAGGAGCCCCGCGAGTGGGTGTTCAAGGGCGAACCCGTCTGGATCGGCGGCTGGTTCCTGTCGAAGGTGGGCGCGGTGTTCTCCGACGTGCGGGCCGTCATCGACGGCATCCCGTATCCGGGCATCCTGGGCATGCCCCGCCCCGAGGTGGAGCAGCAGCATCGCGGCTACACCGGGCTGCCGCACGCCGGTTTCCTGCTGCGCGTCACGCCGCCCGCCTCCGCCCGCACCCTGCGCCTCGAGCTGCTCGACGCCGGCCACCGCTGGGTCGAGATCTGGCGCACGTCCATCAAGGTGCAGAGCGGCGGCCCCGATGGCGGCCGCTACGAGACGCGGCTCCTGCCCGACCATCTCCACCGCCTGCTGCAGGCGCGGCGCGCCGACCCGGCCGCCGACCTCGCGCCGCTCGCGGCCGAGCTTGCGCTCGAGGGCGCGGCCGTCGCGCTCGACACGCTGCCCAACCCTCCCTTCTTCGGCGCCCTCGAGAAACCCGAGCTCGTCGGCGGAACGCAATACGGCAAGATCCGCGTCGAGGGCTGGCTCATCCACCAGACCAAGCGCATCGTCCGCCTCATCGGCAGCACGCACCCGCTCGTCGAGAACGAGTTCGAATACGGCAGCCTCGAGCGCAAGGAGGCCGCCGAGCTTTTCCCGCAGCATCCTTATGCCGGCCGCTCGCAGTATTTCGGCATGCTCGACATCGACGAGACCGCGCCCGGCCCGGCCGTCATCAAGCTGTTCGCCGAGCTGGAGGACGGCACCCGGCACCTCGTATTCACCCGGCGCTTCCATCCGCGCGCCTGCCACATCTGGGAACGCCCGCTCCCGGCCCTCGACCGGGGCGAGTTCGTGCAGTGCACGCTGGCCCTGCGCCGCGCCGCCAAGCAGCTGGGCATCCGGCTCGGCTCGCTCGGTGCCCAATGGTCCTCGCTGCAGCAGGCCTACGCGCTCTACCGCCGCGAGGCGCCGGCCGTCATCCCGCCCGATCCCGCCCGGCAGGATCCCTACGCCGCATGGCAGGCCGCCGGCCGGCTGACGCCGCGCCTCCGCGACACCCTCGCCCGCGCCGCCCAGAAACTCGGCGCGAACGGTCCGAAGATTTCCGTGCTCGTGGACACGCGCGGCTGCACGCCCGACCAGCTCGCCGCGCTCAGCGCCTCGCTGTCGGCCCAGCTTTATCCGGCCTGGGAAGCCTGGTTCGTCGGCGCCCCGTCGCCCTATGCCGCCGAATCCCGCTGCCGTTCCGAAAAGTGCTCCGGCCCGAAGGACGTCGTGCGCGCGCTCAATGCCGCGGCCCACCAGTCCGGCGGCACCCTGCTGACCCTGCTGCCCGGCCACTCGCGGCTGGCGCCCGACGCCCTGCTTGAGATCGCCGAGCGTTTCGCCGCGGCCCCCGCGCTCGAGCTCGCCTACACCGACGAGGACCGGATGGACGATGCCGGCCGGCGCACCGACCCCGACTTCAAGCCGGAGTGGAGCCCCGCCCTCGCGCTGTCCGGGCTTTTCCCCGGCCACCTGAGCGTGGTCCGCCGCGAGCGCTTCCTCGAGCTCGGCTCGTTCCGTGAGGGCTTCGCCGCCGTGCCCTGGCTCGACATGCTGCTGCGGGTCGGCGACAAGCTCGACCCGGCGAACGTCGCGCACATCCCGCTGGTCTGCCACCACGCCTGGGCCGGCGCCCCGCGCGAGACCGACCTCGCCGACCCGTCCTACGAGCAGGCCCGCCGCGCCCTCGCCGACGCCGTCGCGCGCCGCGAGTGGGCCGCCCAGCCCTTCCTGCCGGAGACCGGCCACCACCGCCGCGAGCGCTTCCACCAGCTGCGCTGGAGCCCGGCGCTGCTCAAAAAATTCCCGGTGACCATCGTCATCCCCACCCGCGACCGCCTGCACCTGCTGCAGGAGTGCGTGGAGCTGCTCGAAGAGACGGTGGACTGGCGCCACGTGAAGCTCGTCATCGTGGACGACCACTCGCGCGACACCGACGCGCTGCGCTACCTCGCGCAGATCCGGCAGCGGACCGACCTGCGCTGCACGGTGGTGCGCCTGCCCGACGGGACCGCGCCCTTCAATTACTCCCGCCTGGTCAACGCCGCGCTGCCGCACATCGACACGCCGCTGGTGCTGCACCTCAACAACGACGTCAACGCCCTCGAGCGCGGCTGGCTCGAGGAGATGGCCGGCTGGTTCACCCAGCCCGACGTCGGCGTCGTCGGCGCCAAGCTCATCTACCCCGACCGCACGCTCAACCACACCGGCATCGTCATCGGCCCGCACGGCGGCCTCGCCGACACGCCCTTCGCCAAGGTCGACGAGCGCACCGTCGGCCTCGCGTGGCACGCGACCGCGCGCGAGGTCTCGGCCGTCACCGGCGCCTGCCTGCTGACGCGCGCCGCCCTCTACCGCGAACTCGGCGGCTTCGACGAGCAGGACTTTGGCGTGGCCTACAACGACGTGGACTACTGCCTGCGCGTGCGCGCCGCCGGCCACCGCATCATCTACACGCCGCAGGCGAAGCTCATGCACTGGGGCAGCGCGACGCGCGGCGTGACCTTCGACGAGGCCGAGCACATCGCGTTCGTCCGGCGCTTCCCCGCCTACCGCGACCCGTATTTCAGCCCGCACTGGCGGCTCGACGGCGCGCAGGTGCGCAGCCGCGCCGCCGGCCCCGATCGCACGGCGCGCGCCACCCCGCCGCGCCTGCTGCTACTCACCCACAACCTCAACCTCGAGGGCGCCCCGCTCTTCCTCCTCGAATACGCCACGCACCAGGCCCGCGTCGCCGGCTGCCGGCTCGAGGTCCTCGCCGCGCAGGACGGCCCGCTGCGCGCCGCCTTCGAGGCGCTCGGCGCGCACCTCACCATCGCCGACACCGGCCCGCTCTTCCACGCGGCCGATGACGACGCCTTCTCGCGCCAGCTCGCCGAGCTGTCCGGCAAGGTCGACTGGGACCAGGTGGACCTCGTCGTCTGCAACACGCTCTTCAGCTTCTGGGGCGTCCACCTCGCGCGCAGCGCCGACCGGCCGTCCCTGCTTTACATCCACGAGAGCTCCTCCGTCTTCCGGGCCTTCGAAACGCGGCTCGCGCTGGGGTTGCACCACCTGGTGCACGAGGCCCTGGGCAAGGCGACCCGCGCACTCTTCCTCTGCGTCGCTACCCGCGCCTACTACGCCGACGACGACCGCGGCAACTTCCGCATCGTGCCCAGCTGGATCCGGCTGGCCGACATCGACTCGTTCCGCCGCGACCACGACCGCGCCGCGACCCGCCGCCAGCTCGGCTACCGCGACGACGAGGTCGTGATCGCGAACATCGGCACTGTCTGTGAGCGCAAGGGCCAGCACATCTTCCTCCGCGCCGCCGCCCTCTTCAACCGCCAGCACCGCGACGGCCCGCCCGTGCGCTTCGTCCTGGTCGGCGCGCGCCCCGGCATCTACCTCGACCTGCTGAAGCGCGACGTGGCCCGGCTCGGCCTCGCCAACCTCACGCTCGTGCCCGAGACGCGCGAGGTCTTCGCCCATTTCGTCGCGGCGGATATGTTTGTCTGCACAAGCTATGAGGAGTCCTTCCCGCGCGTCGTGATGGAGGCCATGGCGTTCCGCACGCCCATCGTGTCGACCGATGTCCACGGCATCGCCGACCTGATCGGCCAGCGGCAGGACGGCTACCTCGTGCAACCCGGCGACGTCGCCGGCCTCGCCCGCATGATGTGGACCTGCCTCGCGAAGGAACGCAGCGGCAAGTCGCTCGCGCCGGCGGCCTACTCCAAGGTGCGGCGGCTCCACGACGCCACGCACGTGCTGCCCTGGCATGCCGCCCTCGCCCGCGAGGCGGTCCTGGCCCACGAGTGACGACCGCGTGAAGCCCCCGCGGATCATCTTTGCGCTGCTGCTGCTCGCCACCACGTGGCTGCTGCGCGCGCCGGGCCTGGACAAGAAGATCTGGAACGTGGACGAGGCCGTGACCTTCACCATGGCCCAGCAGATCCTGGCTGGGGACGTGCCCTACCGCGACGCCGTGGACCAGCGCAACCCGCTGGCTCCCTACGTGCAGGCGGCGGTGTTCGCCGTCGCCGGCGGCTGGAACCTCTACGCCCAGCACGCCGTGCTCGCGCTGATGATCGGCCTCACGGCCGTGCTGCTCTGGTCGGCCGCCCGCCGTCTCGGCGACGAGCCCGCCGGCGTGGCCGCGGCGCTGTGGTTCACCGTGCTCGCACTCATGCTGCCCACGGTGCGTGACACGATGCCCGCGCACACGGCGTGGTATCTGGTGTTTTTCTCGACCGCCGGTTTCTGGGCGCTGGCCGCGGCCTGGACCTCCGGCCGGCGCGCCTGGGCCGCCGCGGCCGGCGCCGCGTTCGGCCTCTCCGTCCTCGCCAAGCAGCCCGGCGTGCTCGACTTCGGCGTGGTCCTCGTCCTCGGCGCGCTCGGCGCCTGGGCCAGGCCTGACCGCCGCCGGGAACTCGCGGGCCTCGGCCTCGCGCTGCTCGCGGGCTTCGCCGCGCCGCTGCTGCTCACCGGGATCTACTTCGCCGCCAAGGGCGCGTGGGCCGACCTCGTTTATTACACCTGGACCTACAACAACACGCTCTACGTCCCGGAGGTCCCGCCGGCGGAACGCTGGCGAATGATCCGCGTGCCCTTCGCCCTCGCGTGGAAATTCCACCCGGCGGTCGTCGTCCTCGGCGCGGCCGCCGCCGTCGGCCTGCTGGTGCGCGCACCGCGCCGGTTTTTCCGCCAGCCCGCGGACTTCGACCTGGTCGGCTGGCTCGTCCTCGGCTGGTGCGCATCCGGTCTGGTCTCCACGACGCTCAGCGGCCGGGATTTCTCACACTATTCGATCCAGCTGATCCCGGGCCTGTCCCTCGCCTGCGGCTGGCTGACGGCCTGGCTCTGGCAGACCGGGCGGGACTGGTCGGCCGGAAAACCCCTCCGGCGCGTGCTGGCGCTCACGGTCGGCGCCGGCCTTACGATCTGGCTGCTGCTTCCGCTGCCGGCGCGGGTCCGCGCCTTCGACCTACCAGAACCCGGATCCGACACCATCGCCACGCTCGTGCGCCGGCACACCGCCCCGACGGAACGGATCTTTGTCTGGGGCTACACGCCCGAGGTCTACGCCCTCAGCCAGCGCCTGCCGGCGACACGCTTCCTCTACAACACCTTCGTCACCGGCCTCATCCCGTGGACGAACCTCGACCCGCTGAAGAACACCGACTACGCGGTTGTGCCCGGCGCGCGTGAGAAATTCATCGCGGACTGGCGGGCGCACCCGCCCGCGCTCGTCGCCGACGGCCGCACGCAGCGGGGGTTCATGAAGTATCCACTCGAAAAGCAGGCCTGGCTGTGGCCGCTGATCGAGGCGGACTACGCCGAAGTGTCGACCGACGAGACGCCCCAGCTCGGCTTCTGGCTCTTCCGGCGCCTGGAACCGGCCGGCCCCGAGCCGCTGCCCGCCGCGCTGCCTGTCGGCCCCGCGGTGTCGCTCCGCGTGGACGAGGTGCTGCCCGGCCGGACCGCCCGCGTCGCGGTGTCGGCCCCGCCGGATGCCGTCACACTCGATCTTTACCTCGACGGCGTGCGCTATCGCCGCCTCGCCTGCTCGCCCGGGACGCCGGCCGCGGTGGTTTTCTTCATCCCCGCCGCGGACTGGACGGGCCGCGTCCGCCGCGTGCAGGCGGTGGCCACGGGCCCGTCGGCCACCCGGCTCGCCAGCGCGGAGCAGGAACTCCATGCGGCCGTGCCAAGCACCGTGATCGGCGGCCCGGCGCTGGAGTTCGAGGGCCGCTCCATCGCCGCCCTCGAGTCGAGCACCATCACCGGCGGACCCATCCTCCTGAAGAAGGACGCGCCGGGACACTGGGATGCCCACGCCCCGTCGCGCGTCGTCTATCCCTGGCTGCCGGGCATGAACTCGCTGGCCTTCGCCTACGGCATCGAGGAATCCGCCCTCGTCCGCGAGCCGCCCAACCACACCGACGGGGTCGAGGTGGTTGTGCAGGTCGAGGATCTGGCCGGCCGCGTCACCCCGGTTTACCGCTACCACTTTGACCGCGAGCTCGCGCGCCGGGCCCGCGGCGAAACCGTCAGCTATACCCCGCTGCCCCCGGGCGGGCCGGGCCGGATCATCCTGCAGATGACGCCGGGACCCGACGTGGCGCCCGCCTTCGACTGGAGCTACTGGCTCTGGCTCCGGGCCGACCGCTCGCCGATCACCCTGCTGGCCGGCGGCCAGCCGCGGTCCCCGCTCCGGATCAATTCGCCGGCCGCGCTGCGCCAGACCGAGTTCAACGGCCGCTTCATCACCGTGACGCAGGCGCCGGCCGCCATCGATTTCGCAACCACGCCCGACCTCGACGAGCTGACTGGCGGCTTCGGGTTGCTCGACACCGCGTGGCTCAACCGCGACGACACCGCCCCGGTTGACTTCGCTATCACCGTCGTCGCCCCCGACGGCCGCGAAACCAGGGTGTTTGAGCGGACCCTCGATCCCGCCCATGCGGCCGGGGACCGCGGCAGACAGCCCTTCCAGTTCCGCCTACCGCAGCCGCTGGCCGGCACGCTCCGTTTTTCCGCGCGCGCCAAGTCCGCCGTGAAGGACGTCCCGGCCTTCTGGAGCGGGCTGAGCGTGACGCTGCTGCGCACGTCGCTGCAATTCCGCGACACCCTGGTTGCCGCCCACGCCGACAGCGCGGGCCGGTTCGGTTTCCTCAACAGCGTGGAAGACGGCCGCGACTGCCTCGTGGCCCACGCGCCGGCCAGCCTCGTCTACGAGTGGCGCGAGGGCATGAACCGCCTGACCGCCGAATACGGCCTGATCAGCGCCGCCTACACCAAAAACGAGACCGAAGGCGTGGTGTTTGTCGTCGAGGCGCGGACGGCGGACGGCACCGTGCAGGAGATTTTCCGGCGGCACGTCGCGCCCATGAGCCGGCCGGCCGACCAAGGTCCGCAGCCGCTGTCCGTCGCGATCCCAGCGATCCCCGGCGGCCGGTTGATCCTGCGCACCCTCGCCCCGGCTTCCGGCAACCTGAACGCCGCGTGGAGTTACTGGCGCGACCTGCGCGTCACGCCGTAACGCCCGGACCGCCAGGACCGCCAGGACCGATGGCGGGTTTGGCGCGCTGGCTTGTCCAGTGGGTATACCGCCGTGCTTCGCCCACCGTCCTCCCCCGATCTCAGCCCCTGTCGGCCGGGCCGCCGCGCGGCTGGAAGGATCGCGAATTTCGCCGGGCCAGTGCATCCTTGCTTCCCGCCCATGCTCCATGCAAACAACCGGTGTATCACACAGTTACCGCAACGAGCATGATTTCCCTCCTCTCCCGATTCAGTCCGGCCCGGCTGGCCTTCATTGGCACCCTGGTGTTCGCGATGCTTTTTGCCGTCTATACCCAGCACGCGTGGGAGGATTACTACATCACCTTCCGCTCCAGCAAGAACCTGGCGACGGGACACGGCCTGGTATTCAATGTGGGCGACCGGCTGCATACCTTCACCTCCCCGCTGGGGGTGCTCCTGCCCGCGCTGGCCAGTCTGCTGACCGGCAACTCCTCGGATCCCGCCGCGCTCTGGATTTTCCGGCTGATGTGCGCGGCCGCGCTGGGCGGGGCGGCGGCTTTGCTGGTCCAGATCGCCCGCCGGCAGGACTACGGCAAGGTCGCAGCCTTCTTCCTCGTGGCGTGGCTGGCCCTCGACGCCAAGATTGTCGATTTCACGATCAACGGCATGGAGACAGGATTCATGATCCTGTTCCTCGTCTACGCGCTCTGGGCCCACGTCAGCCCGGGCCCGCGGCAATGGCGCCACCTCGGCGCGGCCTGGGCCGGGCTCATGTGGACGCGCCCCGACAGCTTCATCTACATCGGGCTCGTCGCGGCCGGTTTCTGGTTCTTCAACGATGCCCGCCAGAGCGGCACCACCCGCACGAAGATGCTCGGCCTGTTTATCAAGGCCGGCCTGCTGACGACCGCCCTTTATCTGCCGTGGCTGGTCTTCGCCCACCTTTATTACGGAACCGCCGTGCCGCACACCATCACCGCGAAAAGCGGCATCGGCGACCCGCGCACGCTGCCCGGCCTGGTCAACTCGATCTGGCACCTGCCCCTGCGGGCCTGGGATGACATGGGCTCGCTCAAGGGCACCTTCCTGCCTGCCTATCACATGATCGGCGGCTGGCCGGCAGTGCTCGGGCAGATCGGCGGCGGCGTGGCGGTCGGCGTCTCGCTGCTCTGGCTCCTGCCCTTCCTGCGGACCGAGACGCGCGCCTGTTCCTTCGCCTTTTTCGGGGCGCACGCCTACCTCAGCTACTTCCCCTATTTCCCGTTCCCGTGGTATCTGCCGTCCACCACGCTGCTCGCGGTCACCGCCCTCGGCAGCCTGCTGGCGCAGGTCTTGCACGCCGCAAAGTCCCGACCGGCCGGCCGCGCAGCCGTCGCGGTCGCCGTCCTGCTCATGCTCGGCGCCGGCTGGACCACCTGGCAGGTGGCGCGGCAACTCCAGGCCCAGCAACAATACATCGAGGATGGCAACCGGCGCAAAATCGGCGAGTGGCTGCGCACGCACGCGGCCCGCAACGATACCGTCTTCATGGAGCCGCTCGGCTACATCGGCTATTTCTCCCAGCTCAAGACCTATGACTTCCCGGGCATGTCCTCCCGGGAAATGGTCCAGACCCGCCAGCAGGTCGGCCTGGACTGGTCCACGCTCATCGAATACCTCCAGCCCAACTGGCTGGTGCTCCGCCCGGATGAAGCCAGGAGAATCACCGCCCTTGTGCCGGATCTCCTGATCACACATTACTCGCCCGCCAAGGAATTCTCCGTCGCGGATGAGATCAGCCGCCTCGGTGTCATGGGGCGCCGCTACCTTGAGGTCGACTCCAGGTTCACCGTCTATCGCCGCGCCAAGCTGAAGTCCTACCGGACTGACTTGGTGGAGATAGTCAGTGCTTTTGATGTCACTCAGAAGACCCTTGATGGCGACCGGCTCACCTTGGTGCATGCCCCCGGCCGCATGATCGTGAAAGTGCCGCTGAAGGCCACCACCTTTGATATAACCTACGGGTTTCCTGAAGGCGCCTATACCGGCGAAGGCGATCCGACCGACGGCGCCACCTTCCAGATCGTCTGGGAAAACGGCGACCGAAAAGTCACCTTGCTGGACATCACCCTGAATCCTGCCGCCAATCCCGCACACCGCGGGATGCAGCACTTCCATTGCGACCTGCCCGCTGCGCCTGATGCCACCGGCCGGCTCGTCTTCCGCACGTTGCCGGGCGCCACGACGACAAAGGATTGGACCTGTTGGAGCCGACCGGACTTCCAGTAAGCGTGAGCTCATCACCCAACCACTCAGCGCGCTGGCTGCCGGTGATCGGGGCCGGCCTCATCGTCGCAGGTGTGTTCTGGCTCCGCTGGCCGACCTTTGGCTTTCAGGTTTGGAACGTGGACGAGGCCATCCACGCCGCAATTTCACGCACCCTGCTGGATGGCGGCGTGCTATACCGCGACGCGGTCGACCAACGCACGCCTCTGAGCTACTACGCGGTCGCCGCCCTGTTCCGGGTGGCCGGGGATAACAATGTGTGGGCGATGCACGCGCTCGCCTCCGCCCTGATCGCCGTCACGGCACTGGGGCTGTTCGCGCTCGGCCGGGCGTGGCGCGACGCCGCAACCGGCCTGTGGGCGGCGTTGCTCTTCGCCGTCGGCTCCTCCGCGCTGTTTTACCCGGGTGATGCGTATGCCCTGAATACGGAGTGGTTCGTCGCCGGCTTCACGACCTGGGCGGCGTGGGCCGCCTGGCGCGGGGCCTTCGCGACTTCCGGCCTGCTGCTCGGCCTGGCTTTCCTTTCCAAGCAGCCCGCGCTGCTCGATCTCGGTGCCCCGCTGGCCATGCTCGGCTACCTCGCCCTGACCGGCCGGACGCCCTGGGCCAGGGCGGCTGCCCTGCTGGGTGGATTCCTGGCGCCGGTGCTGGTGGTCGTCGCGTATTTCGCCGCCCGTGGCGCCCTGGTTGATTTCCATTTCTACGCCTGGCAATACAACCTGCGGTATTACGGACCGGAGATCTCGGCCGCGGAACGGCTGGGCTCGGTGGTGAAGCTTTTTCAGCTGCTGTGGACCCACTATCCGCTGGTGCTCGCCGCCGGCGCGGGCGCAGCCGGTTACGGCTGGTTCCGCGTTTTGCAGCGGCAGCCGGATCCCGCCGAGCAGGGGGACAATCCCAAACTGCTTTACCTGCTGGCCTGGTCGGCCACCTCGCTCGCCGGTGCGGCGTCCGGCGGCCGCGGCTACGACCATTATTTCATCCAGTTTCTCCCGGCCGGCTGCCTGCTGGCCGCCCTCGGCCTGCATGGCCTGGCCCGCTGGGCTGCGTCGCACCGCGCCAGCCGCTGGTGGCGGCCGGCCGCCCTGGCCTTCGGGGCGCTGGTTCTCGTGCAACTGGGCCGCGGGACGTGGGCCTTCCGCTCGGCGCCGCCCCTGCCGGTCGATCCCTCGGTGCGCGTCTCCGCTTATGTCCGGGAGCATAGCACGCCGGACGACCGCATCTTTGTCTGGGGCTACCACCCCGACATCTACCTCTTTGCGGACCGCCGGCCGGCCGCGCGCTTTGTCTACGCGTCCTTCCTGTCCGGCCTCATCCCCTGGACCAACACGGCGCCGGACAAGGACACGGCCTATGCCGTTGTGCCGGGTGCACGGGAGCAGCTGTTGCGCGAACTGGCGGCCGCGCGGCCGGTGTTCGTGATCGATTGCAGCGCCGGCCCGAACCGCTGGTGGAACAAATATCCGCTCAGCACGTTCCCGGAGCTGGCGGAATTCCTGCGGCAGGACTACGAGGTGGTGGAAGCCGGCCAGTTTGTGCCGCAGGGTTTCCGCCTTTTCCAGCGCCGCCCGCCGGGAGCACGGGGGGGAACGACGCCGGAGGCTGATGCGCTTGCCCCCGAAACCTCCGCCGCGCTCAAACTGGGCACGATCACCGCCAGCCTTGAGCCTGGCCGGGCCAGTGCGCCGCATGGCGCAAACCGCTCCATGGTCGGGGGCCGGCTTGAATACTTCATGCATGCCCCGGCCGCGCTGACCTATCACGTGCTCGCCGGGGGCGGCCGGCTGCGCGGCGGCTTCGGGTTCAAGCCCGCGGCCTATGCGGCCGCCAATCCCGCCCCGACCGACGGCGCCGAGTTTATCATCAGCTGGCGGCCGGCCGGGGGCGCGGCGCAGGTCCTGTTGCGCCGCCTGCTGCGGCCCCGCGAGGAGCCGGCCGACCGGGACACCCAGTCGTTCCAGGTCGACCTGCCCGCCGGACCCGGCGGGGATCTTGAGTTCGTTATTACCCCCGGGCCGGCGCAGAATGCGACAAGCGACTGGACATACTGGTCGGATTTAATTTTAGAAACTGGGCCGTAACCCTCCGAAGGCGACCGAATGACTTTGATCAAAGATTTTCTCGGCAAGCGCTCCCTCTGGCTCTGGCTGCAGCGGGTGGGCCTGTTTCTGCTCGTCGCCGCGTGCATCTTCACTTTTCCCATCAAGCCGAGTTACGACCTCGATGCCTCGTGGCGCATGGCGTTGGGCAAGTTTTTTCTCGATGGCCGGCAGTTCGGCCGTGATGTCGTGTTCACCTACGGTCCGCTGGGCTTCCTGATGGGCAAAACCTATTCGGGCCTCATGTTCTGGAGTCTCCTCGCCTGGCAGGTGGTTGCCACCGGCTTTTTCGCGACGCTCATCCTGTATTGGAGTGAACGGCTGAAGGGCTGGGCGCGCCTGGGCTATTTCGCTTTTTTGGTGCTGTTCGGCGTCACCTATGAGGACGCCCTGCACATGCTGATGATCGCGCTCGCCGGCTTTGAGCTGCTGCGGCGCCTGGACCGGCCGTGGCACTGGAGTTCCTCCCTGCTGCTCATCATGCTGGCGGTCCAAAGCGTGGCCAAATTCACCAACCTGATGCTGGCGACAGTCATGATCGGTAGCGTGGCGGCACTCGCCCTGTGGCGCGGTCAGCGTGGGCCTGCGCTCCGGCTGATGGTCTGGTTTGGTGGCGGCTACCTCATTGGGTGGGTGGCCTGCGGCCAGAATCCCCTGAATCTGCCGGCCTATCTGATCAACTCCTGGCATATCAGCCAGGGCTATCAGGAAGTGATGGGCATCCTCACGCCTGACGCGCCGTTCTGGAAGGCGCTGGTGGTGCTCGCCGTGCTCGCCGGCTACGTCCTGCTCAACGTGTTCACCCAGCCGGACCGTCCGCGCAGCCTGGCCGGGGCCGTGATGCTGGGCGCCTTTATCCACCTGAACTGGAAACACGGCTTCGTTCGCTCCGACGGACACATGGTCGGCTTTTTCTACTGCGCGCTGCTGCCCATCACGGCCTTTCCCGTCCTGCTGAATGAGGCCGGACCCTTTCTGCGCCCCAAGCGCTGGGCCCTGGTCGGGGCCGGCGTGCTCTGTGTGTTCGGCATCCGCGATGCCATACCCGTGCTGGTGGAATCGGCCCACCACATCTTTCTCAACCGGGTTCAAAACAATTTCCAGCGCGCCGCCCACCTCACCGATACGCGGGCCGAATACGATATCGCGCTGACGCGCGAGCTGGTCCTGTATGACTTGCCGCACACGCGGCTCGTCGTGGGCAACCGGTCGCTTGACGTCTTCGGCCACGAGCAAGCCACCGCCGTCTACAACAAGTTCAACTACACGCCGCGTCCGGTCTTCCAAAGTTATTCCGCCTACACCCCGGAACTCGCGAAACTGAACGCTGATTTCTATCGCTCCGCGCGCGCCCCCGAGTTCGTGCTGCTCAAGCTCGGCTCCATCGACGGGCGGCTGCCGGCGATGGACGATTCCGCCGTGCTCTACCTCTTCACGCAGCGCTACAAATTCATCCTCAATGAAAAGTTCTTCCAGCTGTGGCAAAAGACCGGTGCCCCGGTCGACCCGGCCGAAGCACCCCGGTTGGTGGAGCGCCGGGCCCTTCCGGTCGGCCAACCCTGGTCCCTCGCCGGGCACAACCAAAGTCCCCTGTGGGTGCAAATCGACCTGCAACCCACCCTGCTCGGGCGCTTGCGCACTTTTTTCTACAAGCCGCCCCTGCTGCACCTGGCCATCGAGGACACCCAAGGGCTCATCCGCACCTATCGCATGCCCGTGCCCATTGGCCGGGCCGGCTTCATCATCAATCCGATCATCGAGGATCTCACCGCGTTCACCCGCTTCGCCATCAATAAACCGGAACGCACCACCCGGCAGATCACCCTCCTGCTGGCACCGGAGGACCGCAAATATTTCGCGGCCAACGCGCAAGTCGAACTGTCTCGCCTCAATACTTCCACCGCCGCGCAGGAATTCTACAATCCGCTGAATCGCGAGCGATTCTATATGTTTGGCGTGGCTCCCGTTTCGTTCGAGTCGGCCAATCTGCCCACCAACGAGCAGATCGACCGCCAGGAGGTCATGGTCATCCATGCTCCGAGTGAAATGGTTTTCGATGTCCCGCCGGGGGCCACTACCCTGAGCGGCCAGCATGGTTTTCTCGCGGGGGCTTATGAGGGCAAGAACAACACCAATGGCGCGGACTTTGTCATCACCTGGTCCGACGGCAAGGACGCGGTGGAGCTTTACCGCCGGTTCATGAACCCAAAAAATGTCCCCGATGACCGCGGACTGGTCGGTTTCCAGGTCGACTTGCGGCCCTACGTCGGAGGCCGTCTCTACCTTCGCACCCTGCCGGGTCCCTACAACGACATGGGGTGGGATTGGACCGCCTGGTCGAAGATCGACATCAAATAGTCCCGGCGCAAAATCACCCAGCGCCGCCCATGGCCGTCCGGTCAGAATTTTCCTCCTGGTGCTGGGCCCTCGGGGCCGCCGGGCTCGTCCTTGCCGCCCGGCTGCATGAGATCCACCTGCATGCCGGTGACGTGCCGACCAACGACCAGTGGAAGATCGAGGCCACCGACATCATCGGGCCGTGGCTCGACGGCACGCTGCGGCCGGCCGATTTCCTTGCGCCCCATTTCGAGCATATGCCGGCCTGGACGCGCCTGCTCGCCTGGCTCCAGGTGGTCGTCACCGGCCGCTGGGACCCGCTGGTCCAGACAACGGTCAACGCGCTGCTCTATTCCAGTTTCATCGCCCTGGTCGTGCGCTGGATCACGCGTTGCCTGCCGCCGGCCGCGGCGGTCGCCGCCGGCGCGCTGCTGGTCTTCAACGCCAGCCTGGCCCATGACTGGGAAAACATCACCTGGGGATTCCAGTCCCAGTTCCCCCTCGCCCTGCTCTGCCTGTTTCTGCACGTCACCGGCTCCTTCGGGCGGGCGGCCGGCAGCCGCGGTTGGTGGGCGGCGCAGGCCGCCGGGCTCGCCGGTTTCTTCACGCTGGCCGGCATGTGGCTGGCCCCGCTCGCCGTCGGGCTGGTGGCGCTGTGGACCGACCCGCGCGGGCCCCGCCGCCGGTTGCTGCCGCTGCTGCTCGCCGGTGCCGGGCTGGCGCTTTTTCTCGTCCTGCGCGCCCGCGTCGCGCCGGGCGCGACACTCGACCTCGGTCCCCGCACGCCCTGGCAGTTCCTGTTCGCGCTGCTCGACCAGCTCGGCTGGCCGGCCGGCTGGCCCGGCGCCCTCGCGCTGTTGAACCTGCCGCTGCTGCTGTTCGGGCTGCAGCTCCGCGGCCGGCGTGATGCCGCGGCCTTCGACCGCACCGTGCTGGCGCTGGGCCTGTGGGCTGCGGGCCAGGCCCTGGGGCTGGCGCTCGCGCGCGGCGCCGATTATTACGGCTACGTCTCCCGCTACGGCGAGCTGCTCGGCGTGCTCATGCTCGCCAACTCGCTGGCACTGGCGCGGCTCGTGCCGGCGCTGCCGCGCGCGCGGTGGGCGGGCGGGCTCTTCGCCGCCTCGTGGGTCGCGGTGGTCGTGGCCGGCGCCTGGGCGCTCTCGACCGGCGGCCACGCCCGGCATTTCCACGAGCGCTCCGCCGCTTACACGCAGCTGCGTCGTGACGCCGTGCAGGCCTACCTGTCCCGCGGTGACCGCAGCCTGCTCGACGAGCCCGGCACGCGCGCGATCCTTTACCAGCCGGTGGATCACATCACCGCGCTGCTCGACCGGCCGGGCTTCCGCGCGCTGTTGCCGGCTTCCGTATGGCCGGACAATCCGCCCGACCGGACCGGGGTCGCCGCACGCACGTTGCAGGCAAACACCTGGCTGGTCGCCGCGCCCGCCGGGCTCTTGCTGCTCGCCGGCCTGGGCCTGCGACTTCGCGATGCGGAGCGCGGGCCAGCTCTGCCGGCGCTCACGCTCCAACCGGAACCGTTGCTGCCGTGGCTGGCGGCGCCGCTCGCCTTGGCCGCCGGTGCCCTGGTCTTCTGCTGGCCCGATCCGCTCACGCTCGACCAGGACGAACGCTGGCGTCGCTTCTTCAACCCGCCCGGTGGCACCGGTCCGCTCGAACTGCACATCGTCGGCAGCTCGGAGCCGCTGCCCGACGACCACCTCTTCGGGGCCGTGCCGCTGTCACCGCCCCCCGTGCGCTTCCAGTTCAGCGGCACCAACCCGGGCACCACGGCGTTCACCTGCACCGCGTGGAGCAAGCCGTTTCCCGTGGCTTCGCCGTGGTTCATCGTGCCCTACGCCGGGTATCCCGTCGCTCACGGCAACGGCCTGCGCCTGCGCATCGAGGAACCGGACGGCCGGTTCATCACGGAGGTCGCCTGCCCGGGCCCGAATACGCAGGGGATCGGCTACTGGGCGGCGGACGTCCGTCCCTACGCCGGCAAGCAGGCCCGGCTCGTCCTCTACGACGGCCGGACCGAAACCGAGGCGTGGGTCGGGGCCGCCCCGCCAATCGCAGCCACCGACACCATGCGCACTGCCACCATGCCCGTCGCCTATGCCTTGGAGCAGACCGCGCACGCGCACCATGCCCTGGCTCGCGTGGCCGGCATGGCGCTCGCCCTGCTGGCCGGCTGGTGGGCGGTGGGCCGGCCCAAGCGCCCGGCCTGACACCACCCGGCCCCGCGGTTGCCTTTTGGAATGGCGGGTTTATGCGGTTGGATTGTCTCTTCGGTAGCCGCTCCCATGCCCGAACAACCCTTCCAGCCAACGGACTTCGCCCGCCTCTACCGGTCCACGGTCGGGCCCCTGCGGCGCTACCTCGCGCGCCTGCTGGGGAACCGCACCGAGGCGGAGGACCTGGCCCAGGACGCCTTCCTGCGCGTCAAGCCCGTGATCGACCGGGAGCCCGTGGCCAAGCCCGAGGCGCTGCTTTACACGACCGCCCGCCGGCTCGCCATCAACCAGCTGAAACGCCGCTCGATCGGGCCTTTCGCGGCCGGCGCCGCCGACCCCGAGACCGCGGCTGCCCCCACCCCGGGCGTGGCCCAGCAGGTCATGGCCCGGCAGGAGTGGGCGCAACTCGAGGCGGCCATCGCCCAGCTGCCCGAGGGCTGCCGCACCGTCCTCCTGCTCCGCAAGCTCGAGCTCCTTTCCCACCAGGAAATCGCCGACCGTCTCGACATCGCCGTCAGCACCGTGGAAAAGCAACACGCCCGCGCCCTCCGGCTGCTGCGGGCGAGCCTCGCCCGCCAACCCGCCGCCGGTTCCTCCCCTGTCGCGGAGGCCAGACCATGAACACCGCCTCGCACCACCCCGCCCTCGCCGACGAGCAGGCCTCCCTCTGGGCCGCCCGGCTGGAGGGCTCCGTCCTCTCCGCCGCCGACCGCACCGCCCTCGACGCGTGGCTCGCCGCCGACCCCGCGCACCGCGCGCTGCTGTCCGCCTACTGCCAGTTTTCCGCCGACCTCGAACAGCAATTGCCGTTGCTTGCAGGAATCAGGGACGAGTTGGCGGAATCCCAAACCGTCGCAAAAACCGACCGATCGCTTCCCTGGCTGTCCCGTCCGCTTTGGGCCGGGGCGGCGCTACTGGCGGTCGCGGTGATTGCGGCGGTTTTTCTGTGGCCCGCCCGGCCACAGAACCAATTCCAGAACCTCGCCACTCCGGTAGCGCACCGGGAGGCCGTCACGCTCGCCGACGGCACCCGCGTCGAGCTCAACGCCCAGACCGCCCTCGTCGTGGAACTGACCAAGGAGGCGCGCCGCGTGCGCCTCGCCGGCGGCGAGGCCTTCTTCACCGTCAGCAAGGATCCGGCCCGGCCCTTCTTCGTCGAGACCCCCGCGGGTTCCGTCCGCGTGACCGGCACGCAGTTCAATGTCCGCGCCGAGTCGGCCGCCGCCTTCGAGGTCACCGTGCTCGAGGGCGCCGTGCAGGTGCACCCGGGCGGCGCAGCTCCGCGCGCGCTGACCGCCGGCGACCGACTGGTCCGCGCCGCGGACCATGTGGCCGTGACCGCGCTCTCCCCGCGCCAGCTCGGCGACGCCCTCGCCTGGCGCCAGGGCCGGATCGTCTTTGCGGACACGCCGCTGCGCGAGGCCCTCGCCCGCTTCGCCCGCTATCACGGGCGGAACCTCGTGGTGTCGGACGCCGCCGCGGGGCGCTTGGTGGGCGGCACCCACAGCCTCGACGATCTCGACGGCTTCTTCGCGGCCCTCGAGGACGTGCTGCCGGTGCAGGTCATCCGCGGACCCGACGGTTCCATCCGGGTGGATGTCACCGCCGGACGCTGACCGCCCGTCTGACCGTGATCCTGTCCCATATCTCCCTCCCCCGGCTGCTGGCCGTGCTCGGATTCCTGCTGGCTGTCGCGGGTCGCGCGGCGCCGGTGGATTTCAACCTGCCCGCCCAGTCCGCGCCGGAGGCCCTGCTGGCTTTCTCGCAACAGGCGGGCGTGGAGGTGCTTTTTTCCTCGGACGATCTGCGCGCCGTGACCACCGGCGCGGTCACCGGCCGCCATGAACCGGAGGACGCGCTCAAACGGCTGCTGGAAAACACCGGCTTCGCCGCGCGCCGCAAGCTGACCGGCAAGTTCGTCGTCACGCGCGCCACGCCCGCCACCGGCGCGATCGAGGGCCGCATCCTGACCCCGGCCGGCGGCCCGGCCCGCGGCGTCACGGTTGCCGTCCTTGGCACGCGCCTCTCCACCCGTTCGAATGCCGAGGGCGGTTTCACTCTCGCGGGCGTGCCGCCCGGCCGGCACGAGCTGATTGTGACCGGCGAGGGTTACCAGCCGGTGCAGGTGGAGGGCGTCGAGATCGAGGCCGGGCAGCTGGCCTGGCTGCCCGCCCAGCAGCTGCAGCCCGCCCGGACGCTCGAGCTGCTCGAGCCGTTCATCGTGCAGGGCCGTTCCGTCCGGATGCGCCCGCTGGACGACAGCGCCGCGCTGCTCGGACCGCGCCGCGCCACGGGGAACCTGGACCTGCCGCGCTCGGAGAACGACGTGCTGCCCTATGCCATCTACACCCGCGAGCAGATCACCCGCAGCGGCGTCATCGTCCTCAACGAGTTCCTGCAGCGCGTCATCCTGGAAAGCGACGCCGCCACGCGGCCGCCGGAACAGAGCGGATCCTTCGGGGCGCGGGAGGGCCTCGCCGGCAGTTCCAACCTCAAGCTTCGCGGCTACAGCGAGAACGAGACTGTCATCCTCATCAACGGCCGCCGCCTGCCCGAGATCCAGACGAGCGTGACCGACACCATGCCGCCGGACGTGAACTTCATCCCCCTCAGCCTCATCCAGCAGGTCGAGGTGCTGCCCGCGTCCGCCTCCGCGCTCTACACCGGCAACCCGGTCGGCGGCGTGATCAACATCGTGCTCCGGCCTGACGTCACCGCCACGGAGGTCAACACCACCTACACCAACACCGCGGGCAACTACGACTCGCCCCAGGCCTCCTTCTCGCTGCAGCACGGCCAGTCGCTGCTCGGCGGCGCGCTGCGCCTGCGCTTCAACGCCGTCTTTGCCTCGGCCGCGCCGCCCACCGAGGCCGAGCTCGGCCTGCGCCGCGCCCACCAGGCCGCCCTGCCGCCGCCCGGCGATCCCCTCTTCCGCGCCACGCCCAATGTGCGCAGCGCCGATGGCTCGCCGCTCTTCGGCGCGGGTTCCGCCAGCTTCACCTCGGTTGCCCCCGGGGCCGACGGCACCGGCGGACTCACCGCCTTCGCCGGCCGCGCCGGGGTGCGCAGCCTCGGCCTGTTCGACTCGCCCGGCGGCATGTCCGCCTCGCCGACGAGCGCCGACTCACCCTACGGCCGCCGGCAGCAGCGCGCGGCCTATTTCGCGTCGGTCACCTACGATCCGCGACCCTGGCTCCAGGTCGGCGTGGACGCGACCCATTCCCGCACCGTCCTCAACCGCGGGCTCGACGTGCTCTCGGCCGAACTCACGCTGCCCGCGACCTCGCCGCTGAACCCCTTCGGCCGGGAAGTGCTGGTCGCGCTCAACGAGACCGCGCCCCTGCTCGGCGACGACTACAGCGAGGCGCGCATCAATTTTTCATCCGGCGTAGCCGGCCTGCTCCTGCGCCTGCCCGCCGAATGGCGCGTCTCGCTCGACGCCCAGTATGCCCGCAACGTCGTGGAATACCGCGGGCTCGCCGGCGTCGACGCCGGCCGCTGGCAACAGCTCGTCAACCAAGGAAAATACAATCCCCTGCGCGACACCCAGCAGGGCGGCCCGCCCGCGGATTTCTACGAGAAGGCGCTGCTCTTCCGCGGCGGCCGCGACCGGTTCGTGACACTCGGCGACTACGACACGCTCGATGCCGCCGCCCGCGTCACCAACCAGGCGCTCGACCTGCCCTGGGGCCGCTCCGCGGTCGTCGCCGGCGCTGACTACCGGCGCCTGCGCCTGGCGGATTATCGCGAGGAGGCGGTCTATGCGGACGGCTCGCCGGCGGACGCGCCCACCGAGCGCACCGGCCGCACGCTCGAGCGCTACAGTTTCTTCGGCGAGCTGCAGACGCCGCTGCTGCCCGGGCGTTTCCTGCCGCGCTGGCTGCGACGGCTCGAGGCGGACGTGGCCGCGCGCTTCGTCGCATCGGCCAACGCCAACGAGGTCAATGTCGCGCCCACCTTCGGGCTGAAGGCCGAGTTCGCCGGCGGACTTACGTTCCGCGCCAGCGTCACCAACTCCAACCGCTTCCCCACGCCGCAGCTCAGCCAGCCCGTCACCGCCCCGTCCGGGCCAGGCGGCGGCCTCAACCAGGAGGGCATCAGCGACCCGCGGCGCGGCGGCGAGCGCTACGACATCCAGGTAGATGAGGCGGTGAACCCGGGCCTGCCGCCCGAGGATGCGGTCACGCAGACCGCGGGGCTGATCTTCGAGCGCGGCGTGGCCCGCCGCTTCCGCGCCTCGCTCGACTTCGTCGACACGCGCAAGACCAACGAGATCCTCGCGCTTGATGCGCCCAGCCTCGTGAATGTCGAGGCCATCTTCCCCGACCGCGTCCTGCGCGCCGCGCCCGCGCCCGGTGATATTTATCCGGTCGGCCGCATCACCCGCCTGATCACGGGCAGCGTCAACGCCTCCTGGCGGCACTCGCAGAACTGGACCGCCACGCTCGAATACGCCTGGGCGGGCCTGGCGGGCGGCACGCTCGAGCTGCGCAGCCGGCTGCTCTACTTCCAGCGCTACGAGCGCCAGGTGTTCGCCAACTCTCCGGTGGTGGACCAGCTGGACCAGCCCGACGGCACCGCGCCCGGCCTGCTGCGCTATCGCGCGGACTTCAACGCCGGGTGGTCCAACCGGCGCCTCGGCTTCGGCGTCGACGGCCAGTATTTCCACTCGCGCGTCCTCCCGCTGCTCGAGCGCCCGGCGCAGGGCAGCGACCGCATCAAGCCCTACTGGCAGTTCGACGCCTACGCGCAGGTCGACCTCGCGCGCTGGTTGCCGTGGAAAGGCGAGAACCGCGGCCTCCGCGCCCAGGTGCGCGTCAACAACCTCTCCGGCTTCGACTACCCCAAATACGTCAACGAGGGCGCCGGTGCCGGCGTGCAGCCCTACGGCGACTGGCGTGGCCGCACCTACTCGCTGTCGCTGACCGCCACCTTCTGACCGGCGCCAATAATCGGCTGGAAATGGGCCGCTTGCCCGGTATGGCTAGCCCCTCCCTATTACCCATGCCCAAGACGATTCTAGTCACCGGTTCCTCGGGCCTCATCGGCTCGGAAGTCTGCGTTTATTTCGCCTCGCTCGGTTACACCGTCCACGGCGTGGACAACAACCAGCGCGCCGTCTTCTTCGGCCCGCAGGGTGACACCCGCTGGAACCAGCAGCGCCTCGCCGCCGACCTGAAGGGCTTCGTCCACCACGAGCTCGACATCCGCGACCGCGCCGGCGTCCTCGCCCTCGTCAAGGCGGTCAAGCCGTCCGTCATCGTCCACACCGCCGCCCAGCCCTCGCACGACCGCGCGGCGGCGATCCCGTTCGACGACTTCGACACCAACGCCGTCGGCACGCTGAACTTCCTCGAGGCCGCCCGCCAGGCCTGCCCGGAGTCGCCCTTCGTGCATATGAGCACGAACAAGGTCTACGGCGACGCCCCGAATTCCATCAAGCTGGTCGAGCAGGCCACGCGCTGGGACTACGCCGACCCGGTGTATGCGCACGGTATCCCGGAGACGTTCACCATCGACCAGTCGAAGCACTCGCTCTTCGGTGCGTCCAAGGTAGCAGCCGACGTGATGGTGCAGGAATACGGCCGCTACTTCAACCTGCCGACCTGCGCGCTGCGCGGCGGCTGCCTCACCGGCCCGAACCACAGCGGCGTCGAGCTGCACGGCTTCCTCTCCTACCTCGTGAAGTGCAACCTCGAGGGGAAGGAATACCGCGTCTTCGGCTACAAGGGGAAGCAGGTGCGCGACAACATCCACTCGCTTGACGTCGCTCGCTTCATGGCCGCGTTTGTCGATTCCCCGCGCGCGGGCGAGGTCTACAACCTCGGCGGCGGCAAGGCCAACAGCACGTCCATCCTCGAGGCTTTCAAGCACGTGGAGAAATTCTCGGGCCAGACGCAGGTCTTCACCTACGTCGACCAGAACCGCGCCGGCGACCACATCTGCTATTACTCCGACCTGCGCAAGATGCGCACCCACTACCCGAAGTGGGACATCACGCAGTCGCTCGAGGAGACGATCCGCCAGATCGTCGAGGCCTGGCGAAAGCGGCCCAGGGCCTGAGCCGGCCGGCCGCGCTCAGCGGCCGGTGACGTAGATGATGGCGAATTTGGTGCAGGGGGCGCGCCAGTTCTCCCAGGAGCCGTTCCAATCGATGGCGTTGCCCAGGCGGTCGACGTCGCCAGCCTTACCCCCGCGAAAGGCAGCCCGGGCCCGGATCAGCGTCTTCACGCCATTGGCGCCCGCCACAAAAACGATCTGCTTGTCGGTCATCGCTCCCACTTTCTGCGCGTAAATGATGGGGGACCACGTTTTACCCGCGTCGATGGAATACTCGGCGTGCAGGAAGCCGATTTCCTCCCCATCACCAGCGTCGGTGCTGGCACTGATGGAGACGGTCACAGTGCCGCCCGGCGCAACCTCGGGCGGCGCACTGATAAAGAGCACGCGGCTGGCCGCATGGGCGGGAATCGCCGCCACCGCGGTTAGTGACACTAGGGTGAGGAGGATTTTGAGGACTTTCATAGCTTCATTCCCATTAACGCCGGCCAGCACGCATTGTTCAACCGCGAAAACTCGGCGGGCCGGAAGGAATTCCACTTCACCTGGACACTCCGGTCTGCTTCCCTCATCGGCATGCAAATCACGATCATCGGCCCCGGTCCCCGGACCGACATTGTCCCGACGGCCCATGCTTAAAGCCTGGGTTGATTGGCGCGCGATCGTCCTGGCACTGGTTCTGGCGGTGGCGGCGGCGCTGCCGGTCATGACCACGAGCGTCGTGCGGCGGGATTATTACCTGTTCAACGTCACGCTCACGTCCACGTCGCCGGGCACGACGCAGCTGTTCTGGGACCTCGGCCGCGGCTACGGCGAGAACGACTCCTCGCGCCAGCCGCTGAAGATCGAGCCGGCCCCGGTCGTCTACCGCTACATGATGCCGATGGGCGACATCAAGTCCCTGCGCCTCGATCCCATCGACGGCGTCGGCACCTTCACCCTCTCTCACGCCGAGATCGTCAACTACCGCGGCCAGGTCGTGCATTCCTTCCGCCCGGCCGATTTCAGGGCCTTCTCCCAGATCGCCCGCCTCGAGGTCCAGGGCGACACCCTCGTCGTGCAGACCACGCCCGACGCGCGCGACCCGGTGCTCGAGCTCGATTTCCCCCGCCCGCTCCGCCTCACCAGCGACCCCAACATCTGGTTCAAGCTCGGCCTGCCGGTCGCCCTGCCGGTGTTCCTCCTCGGGCTGCTGCTCGGCACCCCGGCCGTCGCCGCGCGCCTGACGCGCCTCGTCGCGCCGGCCGGAGCCTGGCTGCGCGCCCACCCGCGCCGCGCCGTCGCGCTGACCGCCCTGGTCGCCGTCGCGATCCAGTGCCACCCCGTGCTTTTCCTCGGCCGCAGCTTCGCCACGCCGAACAACGGCGGGCTCATGCTTTACGGCGAGCTGCCCACCCTGCCCGGTTCCCAGGAATACATGTATACCAATACCATGAGTTCCGACACGGGCGCGCTGCTGTTCCAGCACCTCTATTACCCGATGGCGCAGCGCGAGGCCCTGCTGAAGCACGGCGAGCTGCCGCTTTGGAACCGCTGGTCGCTCGCCGGGGAGCCGCTCCTCGGTCAGGGCCAGTCGATGTTCGGCGACCCCTTCAATCTCCTTACCATCCTCGCCGACGGCGCCGCGTGGGCCTGGGACGTCCGCTTCCTCGTCGCGCACTGGCTGTTCGCCGCCGGCCTCGGCGGCATCGTCTGGCTGCTCACGCGCCACGTGGCCGCGTCGCTCGTGGTGACGTTTACCAGCGCCTTCGTGGCCTTCTTCACCTTCCGCCTCGTCCACCCGGCCAACTTCAGCGTGTGCTACTCGCCGGCGATCCTCTGGGCCTGGGCCGGCCTGCTGCACGCCGACACCCGCCGCCGCGAGGCGGGCTGGCTGCTCGCCCTCGTCGCCGCCAACTGGATCGTCATGACCAGCGGCACCATGAAGGAGGCCTTCATGCTGATCGCCGGGCTGAACCTCGCCGGCGTGCTCCTGCTCTTCCTGCGGCCCGACACCGCCGGCCGCCGCGGCCGCCTGCTCGCCCTCGCGAGCGCCGCGGGCCTCGGGTTCGGGCTCATGGCCGCACCGGGCTGGATGTCTTTCCTCGTGGCGTGGAAGCACTCCGTCACCGGCTACGACTCGCCGGGCGCCGTCCCGCTGCCGCTGGCGCAGTTCATCGGCTTCTTTGACGACATGTTCTACCGCCAGACGGTCGTCGACGAGATCATCGTCGCGCCGGCACTGAACTTCGTGTTCCTGCTCGGCGCGTTCTGGTGGCTGGTCTCGCCGCGGTTGTGGCGGTCGGACCGCACCGGCCTCGCGCTGCTGCTCGCCCTCGTGCCGCCGTTCGCCTTCGCCTTCGGCCTGGTGCCGGCCGCGGTCGTTATGAAAATCCCGTTCGTCGGGAACATCATCCATACCGGCAACACGTTCTCGTGCGTGCTGATGATCCTCGCGATCGCGCTGGCCGGCTGCGGCCTGCGCGACGCCTTCGAGCGCCGCGCGGCAGACGGCTGGGGCGGGCATTTCGGCCGCGTGGTCCTGCTGCTGGCCGCGTTGCTGGCCGTTTATTTCGCGCGCACCACGGCCTGGCCGAAGAGCCCCTTCTTCGCGGGTTATGCGACCGCCCTCGTGGCGGCGGCCCTGGTGCTCGCCACCGGCTTCCGCTGGGCGGCGCGCCTCGCCCGGCCGGGGCTGCTGTGGGTGGTGGTCCTCATCGGCGGGCCGCTGCTGCTCTGGCGGCACTGCCAGTTCCGCGACACCTTCTTCAATGCCTACGCCTTTGTCCCGGGCCTGCGCACCGACCTGCACGCGTCCTCCGCCGGTGCTCAATTCCTCGACGCGCAGCGGAAGGAGCCGGGGCGCGTCGTCGGCTGGGGCAACACGCTCTTCCCGTCCTACAACACCGCCCTGCGCTGGGAGAGCCTCTACGGCGTGGATGCCGTGCGGAATTCCTTCTACCAGGAGCTCGCGCTTGAGTTCGGCATGCGGCGCGTCTGGGTCTGGGACTGGTTCACCAAGGCCGAGGAGGCGCCGGAGCTCGTGCCCGGGCACGACCTCATGAACGTCACGCACTACGTCGCCGACCACGCGGCCCCCGCGCGCGAATTCGCCGGGCTGACGCTGCTCCATCAGGCCGACCTCGACGTCTACGCGAGCCCGACGGCGTGGCCGCGCGCCTTCTTCACCGATCGGCTCGGCACCTACGCCACGCCGCGCGAGTTCGCCGCGCAGGTCCGCGCCGGCGACCGCCGGCCCTTCGCCGCCATCCAGGCCGGGCAGGCCGGGATCCCCGCCCTGCCCGCGGACCTCGCCACCCGCACCGTGCGGGCCGCGACGGACTACCGCCTCACCGCCAACAACACCTCGTTCGTGATCGACGCCCCCGGACCGGGCCTCGTCGTCCTCGCGGAGACTTTTTACGAGGAGGATTTCCAGGTCACCGTGAACGGCCGGCCCGCGCCCTATTTCCGCGTCAACCATGCCTTCAAGGGCGTCGCGATCGACGGCCCCGGCCGGCACGAGATCACCTTCGCCTACTGGCCGCAGCACTTCACCCTCGCGCTCTGGCTCGGTGGCGCGGGCTGCCTCCTCCTCCTGGCCGGTTTCTGCTGGCTCCGGCGGAAGGTGCCGCCCACTAATGCGGGCGCCACCGCCGCATGAGTCCCGCCACGTCACCCGTCTTTCCGCCGCTGCCCGCCCGCCCGACGCTGTCGGTCGTCGTGCCCGTCTTCAACGAGCGCGCCACGTTGAGGATCGCACTCGACGCCCTCACCGCCAAGCGGATCACCGGCTGGGAGATGGAAATCATCATCATCGAGAGCAATTCGACCGACGGCTCGCGCGACATCGTGCTCGGCTATGAGGGCCGGCCCGGCGTGAAGATTCTGCTGGAGGACCAGCCCCGCGGCAAGGGCCGGGCCGTCCGCACCGGCCTGGCGCACGTGACGGGCGACGTCGTGCTCATCCAGGACGCCGACCTCGAATACGACCTCGCCGACTACGAGAAGCTGCTGGTGCCCTTCACCGCGAATACGCACACCTTTGTGCTCGGCTCGCGGCACGGCGACAGCCTCTTCATCCGCAAGTTCGACGAGCAGGTGCTGCACGCCTTCGTGCTGAACGCCGGCCACTGGTTCTTCACCGCGCTGATCGACGTCTCGCTCGGCCTGACGCTGCGCGACCCCTTCACCATGTATAAGGTGTTCCGCCGCGAGTGCCTCGCGGGCCTCACCTTCACGGCCAACCGCTTCGACTTCGACTGGGAGATCCTCATCAAGCTCGTGCGCAAGGGCCACCGGCCGGTCGAGATTCCCATAAAATATACCTCCCGCTCCTTCAAGGAGGGCAAGAAGGTCTCGATGTTCCGCGACCCCCCGATGTGGATCTGGGCCTGGCTGAAATACCGCTTCCAGAAACTCTGAGCGGCCCGTTGATCCGCCCCCATGTTGAAATCCCTTTTCCAGTGGCTGGATCTCCACCCGGGCAGCTACTGGGTGCTGGCGGCGATGGCCACCCTCATGCTGGTCGCGCGGCTGGCGCTCACTCTCGGACGTGAAGCCCGCGAACCCCCGGCTCCGCCGCGCGGCCCGGACTGGCGCGATGCGGTCGTGCTTTTCCTTTTCATCCTCGCCTGGCGCTGGCCATTTTTGCTCGTCGCCTATGAATACAACCCCGACGAAAGCCAGCTGATCGCCGGCGCCATGACGCTGGTCCGCGACCCGGTGTTCTGGCGGGCGGTGGACGGCGGCAGCTCAGGCCCGCTCAACTACTATCTGCTGGTGCCCTGGCACTGGGTCGGGGCGCCGTTGGATTATTTCACGGCGCGGCTGACCTGCCTGCTGCTGACCTGGGGCGCCCTTTTCGTCTGTCTCCGGACCCTGGCCCGGGCCTTCGGGCGCTCCGCCGCCTGGCTCGGCGTCCTGCCTGCCGCCGGCTTTTTTGCGACGGTCGGCCACCCCGAGCTGACCAACCTCTCGACGGAACACCTGCCCCTGCTCCTCATCGCCGTGGCTTTCGGACTGCTGGCCGGCCGCGCGCCCGCGGACCGGCTCCGGCTGTGGGCCGCCTGCTTTGTCGCCGGCGCCCTGCCCTGGACCAAGTTGCAGACCGCCCCCATCGGCCTCGCACTCCTCGGCTGGGCCGGATGGCAGGTGCTGTGCGCGCCAGGCGCCACGGCCCGGCTCCGCTGGCGCGGCTCGATGGAAATGTTGCTGGCTGCCGCCCTGCCCACCCTGCTCCTAGCCGGTCTGGCCGCCGCCACGGGCCAGCTCGAGGCCGTCTGGCGGAGATACATCCTGCAAAACATCGTCTATGTCGGCACTAGCGAAGTCGCGTCCTACGGCGATGCTCTGCGCGCCATGTGGCTCAATGCCCAGGAAGATGAGCGATTCCCGCTGCTGCTCGGCACGGTGGCGGCCGGCCTGCTGGCCGCCGTGGTTTATTTTCTCCGACAACGGATGCGCCCCTCCACGATCTTGATGGCCGGCGGCGCCGTTACGCTGGCCGCCGTAGCGGCGGTCGTGGCGCCGCGCCGCGAGTTCCTGCATTATGTGCTGCTGCTGCCGGTGCCGCTCACGCTCTGCTTCGGCGCCGCGCTGGGCGGCTGGTGGAACCGCCTGGAAACGGCGCGCGGGCGCCTGCTGCTGGCCGGGTTCGGGCTCGCGGCGGGCCTGCTGCCGATGGTCACGCGCGGCCTGCAGCCGGTCCCTTCCGTCTTTGGCGGATTTGTCCACCATTGGAAGTATCCCCGCTCCAGCGCCGCCACGGTGCTGCACGCGCTGGCCGGGCGCGGCGACACCCTGGGGGTCTGGGGCTGGGCCTGCCACCTCCAGGTGGAAAGCGGCCTGCCGCAGGCCACGCGCGACGGCAACACCCTCTGGTCAATGCAGGACAACGCGCAACAGGCCTACCACCGGGCCGTTTACCTTGCCGACCTGCGACACAGCGCGCCCGCCGTGTTTGTCGATGCCGTCGGCCTGGGGGCCTTCGTTTTCACGGACCGCGCCCGGAACGCGCACGAGAGCTTTCCGGAGCTGGCCGATTATATCCGCCGGAACTACACCCTCGTCATCGACCTGCTCCAGGAGCGTGTCTACGCCCGCAACGGGCTCGCGACCCTGCGCGACTTGGACTCCGCGCGCCTCTGGCAGCTGGTCGGCCAGGGCCGGCCGCGGGAAGGCTCGGTCCTCTCACCGCCGAGCAGCACACTGGACCGGCTGCAGCGCCGGGTCATCGACGGGCGCCAGGTCGTGATGCTTCTGCCCCCGGCCCAGGTGGAGTGGCAGCTGGACGACCAGGTGCGCGAGGTCTCGCTCGAGTTCGGCTACGACCCCGCCGCCTACGGGCCGGGGCGGAGCAACGGCACCGAACTCATGCTCGAAATCGTCACCCCCGACTCCACGCAACCGCTTTACCAGCGCTTTCTCGATCCCGCCCGCCAGCCGGGCGACCGCGGCCCGCAGAGCGTCCGGGTCACGCTGCCGCCCTTCGCGCCGGGCTCGATGCTGGTGCTCCGGACGGACCCGGGGCAATACGGGGACACCGCCTGGGACTGGGTGTATCTCGCGAGCCTCAAGCTGCACCGCGAGCCAGGGTCGCCCTAGTTTTCCCGCTTCACCTGACCGGATCGGTCTGTTTCCCTCATCCCATGCGCATCCTGATCACCGGCATCTGCGGTTTTGTCGGCAGCACCCTCGCCCGGGAGTTGCATGCCGCCGGCCACGCGGTCACGGGATTTGACAACTTCATCCGCCCCGGCAGCGAGACCAACCGCGCCCCGCTGGAGAAACTCGGCATCAAGGTCCTCACCGCCGACCTGCGCGAAACCCGCGCCATGGACGCCCTGCCCGCCGCTGACTTCGTCATCGATGCCGCCGCCAACCCGAGCGTCCTCGCCGGCATCGACGGCAAGACGAGCAGCCGCGAACTCGTCGACCACAACCTCACCGGCACGATCAACGTCCTCGAATACTGCAAGGCACACAAGGCGGGCTTCATCCTCCTGTCCACCAGCCGCGTCTACTCGATCGCCCCGCTGGCGACGCTGCCAACTGTCGTCAATAATGATGCCCTGACGCCCGACGCGACGAAGCCTTTGCCAGCCGGACTGACGGCCGCGGGCCTCGCCGAGTCCTTCGCCACCCTAGCCCCGATCTCGCTCTACGGCGCGACCAAACTTGCGTCCGAGGCGATGGCGCTCGAATATGGCGAGACCTTCGGGTTCCCCGTCTTCATCAACCGCTGCGGCGTGCTGGCGGGCGCGGGCCAGTTCGGCCGCGCCGACCAGGGCATCTTCGCCTACTGGATCAACGCGTGGCTGCGCAGGAAGCCGCTCAAGTATCTCGGTTTCGGCGGCCACGGCCACCAGGTGCGCGACTGCCTGCACCCCCGCGACCTCCTGCCGGTGCTGGAAAAGCAATTCAAGTCGCCCAAGCTCGCGGCTGCCGACCGGATCGCCAATTTCTCCGGCGGCGTCGCGTCCGCGATGTCGCTCAGGCAACTCAGCGACTGGTGCGCGCAACGTTTCGGCCCGCACGCCGTGGTGCAGGACGGCACGCCCCGCCCCTTCGACATTCCCTGGATCGTCCTCGACCACGCCAAGGCCACGACCCGCTGGAACTGGCAACCCGCCACTCCGACCGCCGCCATCCTCAAGGAAATCGCAGCCCACGCCGAACAGAACCCCGGCTGGCTGGAGTTGTCGGCCCCGCGCTAAATCTGGTCCGTGCGGACCGACGGCGGGGGCGGCGGGGGCGCGGCGCCTTCCAGCAGCTCGCGCCAGCGCCGCCGCTCCTGCGCCATGGCCGCGACGACACCCGCGCGCACCGAGGGCGGCGGGGAGGACAGCACCAGCAGGTGGAGCAAGGCCGCCTGGACCTGGTGATAATCGAACACCCCCGACCGGTCGGCGTGGGTGATGACCTGCTGCCGGCTCCAGTCCTTTGCGGCGAGAGCCGCGATCGGTTCCGCCCAGCGCTGCACGAGCCGGTAGGTATTCTGCTCGTTGCGCAGGTTGCGGCCGGCGGACGAGCTGATGTGGTGCCGCACGACGCTGCATAGCGCGATGTAATGATGCAGGCCGGCGGCCGACGCGCGGAGGGCGAGGTCGATATCCTCGCCACCGTTGACGAAGGCCTCGTCGAAGCCCCCTAGTTTTTGCCAGACGGCGCGGCGGAGCCCAAAGCAGGCGCCGGTCAGGGCGTCGACCGCGCGATACTGCGGCCAGCCGAGCCAGCGGGTGGCGGCGGGCCGGTCGGTGCGATGCGCAGGTTTACCCTGGTGGGTGAAGTAGATGCCCGCGTGGTCCACAGCACCCGTGGCGGCGTTGAGCTGCACGTTGCCGACGAGACCGAGATTCGGGAAGCGGTCCATGGCGGCCAACATCGGCTCGAGCCAGCGCGGCAGCAGGACAAGGTCGTTGTTCAGGAAGAAAAGCAGGTCACCGGTGGCCGTGGCCGCGCCGCGGTTGCAGGCGCCGGCAAAGCCGAGGTTCTTCTCGTTGAGGATCGACCGGCAGGGCGAAGACAGGTTCTTCAGCCAGGCGCGTGTGCCGTCGGTGCTGCCGTCGTCCACAAGGATGATCTCGCAATCCAGGCCGGGCGGCAGGGTCTCGCGCAGGCTCGCCAGCATGGCCTGCGTGAGCGGCAGGCAGTTGTAGAGCGGGATGATAAACGAGACCTTCATGCCGGGCGCATCACGTTTAGCAGCCGGCCCGCTCGTCGCACGCCGAATCTCAGGCCAGCAACCGCTTGAGGTATTGGCCGTAGGCGGACTTGCCGAGCTTCGCGATGTTGGCCTCGAGGCCGGCGCGGTCGATCCAGCCCTGCTTGTAGGCGATCTCCTCGATGCAGGCGATCTTCAGG